>Ga0207978_100141_pt1 | contig 33098 bp, 30 predicted proteins | sample LakWasM100_LOW12_2_FD_183920 | JGI IMG/M metagenome (GOLD analysis project Ga0207978, IMG submission 183920) | Freshwater sediment methanotrophic microbial communities from Lake Washington under simulated oxygen tension - Sediment Metagenome... | ecosystem: Environmental > Aquatic > Freshwater >... | reverse complement strand
GAGCAGCGCAGCGGACCCTGCGCAGCAGGGCGTGCACGTCGGGTCGCCTTTCTTTGCTTACTTTCTTTGGCGAGACAAAGAAAGTGAGGCGCCCGCCGGGGCGCAATCCCGGCCTCCGCCCTGAAACCAAGAACAGAAGGAACAGAGCGCAGCGGCAACACAAAACCCACAACCAGTGGACAAGGCACGCCCCCTTCAGGGCCCACCTCCCCTCAAACCTGGCTGAAATCCGGCCGCCGTTTCTCCAGAAACGCCGTGAACGCCTCCTTGGCCGCCGGCTCACCCAGCATGCGGCCAAAGCTGGCCCCCTCTTCAGCCATGCGCTGGGCCACCAGGGCCGACTGCCCGCCCTTCATGAGGCGCTTGGTCTCGACCAGCGAGCTCAGGGGCTTGGCGGCCAGTTTGCGGGCCACGGTCTGGGCCACGCCGTTGCACTCGGTGGGGGGCACCACGCGGTTCACCAGGCCCACTTCCAGGGCCGCTTCGGCCATGAAGGGCTCGCCCAGCAGCAAAGCCTCGGCCGCGCGGTGGTAACCCAGCATCTGCGGCACCAGCAGGCTCGAGGCGGCCTCGGGGCACAGGCCCAGGTTCACGAAAGGCATCGAGAAAGCGGCGTTGTCGCCGGCATAAACCAGGTCGCAATGGAACAGCATCGTGGTGCCGATGCCCACGGCCGGGCCACAGACGGCGGCCACCACGGGCTTGGGAAAGGCGGCCAGGTTGTGCAGGAAGCGGAACACCGGCGAGTTCATGCCGGCCGGCGGCTTGTTCAGGAAATCGCCGATGTCGTTGCCGGCGCTGAAGATGGCGATGTCGCCCTGGAACACCACCACGCGCACCGCGGCATCGGCCTCGGCCGTGGCCAGGGCATCGGCCATGGCGGCGTACATGTCGGCGGTGATCGAGTTCTTCTTGTCGACGCGGTTCAGGGTGATGGTGCACACACCGGCTTCGGTGTGGATCAGGATGTCTTGGCTCATGAGGAAGGGCTCCTTGTGGGGGTGGGCAGAAAGGCGCAGGTTTTGACCCGGCCTATTCCTTGAAATAGACGATCTGGTGCGTGCTGACCAGCAGACGGCCAGCCTGGTTCCAGAGCTGGGCGGTCTGGTCGAAGAAGCCGTTGCGGAACTCCTGCGCCCGGGCCTGGCCCAGCACGAACCCCGTGCCGGTGGCGGCCAATTCGGCCTGGCCGACATGGAAATACGTGGTGATCGAGACCGTGCCGGCCGGCACCCGCGAGGCGCGGCGCAGCCAGACGCGCGGAAAGAAGATGTCCGACAGCGCGGCCAGGGCCGGAAAGTCGAGCGGGCGCGGCGGGTCGTCACGCATCCACAACTGCGACAGGCTGTTGTCGCCCCGGCCGTCCCAGGTGTGCGGGATCACGCCGGTGACGGGACGCATCTCGTAGCGCTCGATCCAGGCCACGCCCTTGGGCGGGTGCATGCGCTCCAGCGATTCAGGGGCGGGCACCTCGGGCATGGGCGTGTCGGACACGCTCCAGGTTTCGCGCCGCGCCGCCGTGACCGCCGTGGCCGTGGTGGTGACCACGGGCTGGCCCTCGGCATCGCGCTGCACGATGGAGATCGTCCAGTGCTGGGTGGATCGGTTGGTGCGCACCGGCTGGGCCTGCACCTCGAACTCACCCTCGGCCAGGGCCCCGGCGTAGTTCACGGTCAGCGACAGCGGCTCGCCCAGCAGGGCTGGGTGCTGCAGCACGGCCTGCAGGCAGGTGGCGGCGGTGGTGCCGCCAAACGGCCCCACCATGTTCCAGTAGGCGGGGCTGGTGTGGCCCTGGCTGATCTGCAGCAGGCCGGCAGCAACGCCGGTGTCGGGTTGGGGCTGCGGCTGAGTTGCCAGTTGCAGCGCGGTATCAAGCGGGTGGGTGGTGCTCATGGGGCAGAAGTGTGCGGCAAGGGGACCGATCAGACAGTCGAGTTTGTGACGTGCTGGCCCTGGCGCAGCACGGCCAGCGCGTTCAGGCTGGCAATGGTACGCGGCCACAGCGTGGCCCGGAACGACTCGCGGAACCAGCCGAAGTGCCCGATGCGGCGCGCCAGGGCATCGACCGGGCGAACCACCTCGATGCGTTGCGGCGCGTTGGCATAGAAGCCGATCAGGCTTTGCGTGCCGCGCAGGGTCATCATCTCGTCGTCCTGCACCGACAGGGCCAGCACCGGATAACGCACGCGGGCATAGCTTTGCTCGGCCGCCGGGCCTTCGGCGCCCACGCTGTAGCGCGGGTTCAGGCACCAGCGCCGCCACTGCAGGATCACGCCGGCGGGCAGATCGCCCACCTTGCCCAGGCGCCGCCCCGGAAAGTAGCCGAAACAGCGCGTGGCCAAGGGCACCAGCACCCACCAGAAATACGGCACGCTGCGCCGCAGCCGGGGCGCGTTGTCACGCCAGTAGCCGCTGCCCGAGGCCAGGCTCAGCAGGCCATCGACCTGCTCAGGGCGCTGGAACAGGCCGGGCAGTTGCGCGCCCAGGCTGTGGCCCAGCAAGTACAGCGGCGTGCCGGGGCAGGCGGCGCGGGCCTGGGCTACCACGGCCTCGTAGTCACGCACCCAGTCGCGCAAGTCGGCCTGGAAGCCGCGCAGCGAACCGCGCCAGGCCGGGCCCCGCGATTCGCCCACGCCCCGGTAATCGAAGGTGGTGACGCGGTAGCCCTGCTCGGCCAGCCAGCGTGCAAAGGGCTCGTAATAGGCCTGGCGCACGCCCATGGCGGCGCCCAGGACCAGGTTGGCGAGGGGCGGTGTGGCAGGCGCATAGGTGCGCACCGCCAGCGAGGCCGAATCGACGGCCAGGACCGAGTTCTGCATCACAGCAATGTCTCCTGTCGGAAGCAGGCCAGTCTGCGCTGGCTCAGGTCATGTCGGGGGCCGACCCGCCCCCGCTGGGGTGAACGCTCAGCAGCGTTCGAAGATGCCGGCTGCGCCCTGCCCCATGCCCACGCACATGGTGACCATGCCGTACTTGAGCTGGTGGCGTTGCAGCGCATGCACCACGGTGGCCGAGCGGATGGCGCCCGTGGCCCCCAGGGGGTGGCCCAGCGCAATCGCGCCGCCCATGCGGTTGACCTTGGCCGGGTCCAGGCCCAGGGTGTTCATCACGGCCAGCGATTGGGCGGCGAAGGCTTCGTTGAGCTCGAACCAGTCGATGTCGTCCTGCTTCAGGCCGGCGTAACGCAGGGCCGCCGGGATCGCCTCGATCGGGCCGATGCCCATGATGTGGGGCGGCACGCCCTTGCTGGCAAAGCTCACGAAGCGCGCCAGGGGCTTCAGGCCGAAGCGCTTGACGGCCGACTCGCTGGCCAGGATCAGGGCGCCAGCGCCGTCCGAGGTCTGCGAGCTGTTGCCGGCCGTGACCGAGCCGCGGGCCGCAAACACGGTCTTGAGCTTGCCCAGGCCTTCGAGCGTGGTGTCGGGGCGGGCGCCCTCGTCCAGGCTCACGGTGCGGGTTTTCAGGTGGACCTCGCCGCTGGCCAGATCGACACGGCGGTCGGTGACTTCGATCGGGGTGATCTCGGCGGTGAACTCGCCGGCCTGCTGGGCCTTGAGCGCCTTCAGGTGCGACTGCAGAGCGAATTCGTCCTGCGCCTCGCGGCTGACCTTCCATTGCTGGGCCACCTTCTCGGCGGTCAGGCCCATGCCGTAGGCAATGCCCACGTCACCGTCACGCTCGAAGATGTTGGGCGACAGCGAGGGCGAGTTGCCCATCATGGGCACCATGCTCATGCTTTCGACGCCGGCAGCGATCATCACCTCGGCCTCGCCCACGCGGATGCGGTCGGCCGCCATCTGCACGGCCGACAGGCCGGAGGCGCAGAAGCGGTTCACGGTGATGCCGCCCACGCTGGTGGGCAGGCCCGCCAGCACCGCAGCCACACGGGCCACGTTCAGGCCTTGCTGGGCCTCGGGGATGGCGCAGCCGCAGATGATGTCTTCGATGCTGGCCGGGTCCAGATCGGGCACCTGGGCCAGGGCGGCCTTCAGGGTGGTGGCCAGCAGATCATCGGGCCGGGTGTTGCGGAAGAAGCCGCGGTGCGAACGCCCGATGGGGGTGCGCGTGGCAGCAACGATGTAGGCGTCCTGGACTTGGTGGGCCATGGTGAAACTCCTTCAGTTCTTTTTCGGGCGGCTGGCGGGAACCCAGGCCCAGACAAATTCGCATTGCACCGGCTCAGCGCCGGTGTCGTCGGTGACGGTGACGGACACGCTCAACTCGCCCTGCTCGTTGGCCTGCATCCAGGCCGCCTGCTCGGGCGTCAGCACGGCCACGGCCTTGAGGCCGCCCTTGGCGCGCTGAAGCAGTTGCAAGCTGGCCCGCTTCAGCACCGGGGTGCAGTCATCGCGCACGTTCATGCCGATCACCAGGCCGGTGGCACTTTCCGCCAGCAGGTGGATGGCCGAGGTGTGCACGTCACCGCTCTGGTTGTGCAGGCGCGGGGCCGTGGCCAGGCGCACCTCGGCACGCTCGGTGCTGAGGCCCGCAAAGCGCACACCGACCGTGCCGGTGAAGGGCACGGCGCGGCGCAGGATGATGCTCTGCACCCAGCCCCGCATGAAGCCGGGGGCCTCGTCCAGGCGCATCAGCGAACGCTGCAGCTTGTTGGGCGGGCGGTCCATGGCGGTCAAGGCTTGGGGGCTCAAAGGCACGCTCGTCGGGCCGCTCAATTGCGCACCGGCTTGCCGGTGGACAACATGCCCATGATGCGTTCCTGCGTCTTGGGGTGCACGATCAGCGAGCAGAAGGCCTTGCGCTCCAGCGCCATCAGGTACTCCTCGCTGACCAGGGTGCCCGCATCCACATCACCGCCGCAGACCACATTGGCGATCAGGCTGCCGATGTGGAAATCGTGCTGGCTGATGAAGCCGCCGTCGCGCATGTTGACCAGCTGGCCCTTGATGGTGGCCAGCCCGCTGCGCCCGGCCACCGGGAACAGGCGCTTGATGGGGGCGCGCCAGCCGCCGTCGAACAAGGCCTTGGCCTCGTTCAGGGCCACATACAGCAGCTCGTCCTTGTTGGGCACGATGAGGTCGCTGTCCAGCAGGTAGCCCAGCTTGCGCGACTCGAGCGCGCTGGTGCCCACCTTGGCCATGGCCGCGGCCGTGAAGCCTTCGGTCAGGAAGGGCAGCAGGTCTTTGCCGGTGGAGGTGGCGGCGTTCTCGGCGGCACGGCGTGCGATGTAGGTCAGGCCACCGGCACCGGGCACCAGGCCCACACCCACTTCGACCAGGCCGATGTAGCTTTCCATGGCCACCACGCGGCGCGCCGAGTGCACGGCCAGCTCGCAGCCGCCGCCCAGGGCCAGGCCGCGCACGGCCGACACCACGGGCACGCCGGCATAGCGCAGGCGCAGCATGAGCTGCTGCAGCTCGTGCTCGGCGCCCTCGATCGCGTCCACGCCGGCGATCATGAAGGCCGGCAGCATGGACTGCAGGTCGGCCCCGGCGCTGAAGGGCTCGTCACCCGACCAGATCACCAGGCCCTTGTACTGCTGCTCGGCCAGCTCGATGCCTTGCTGCAGGCCTTCGACCACGCCCGGGCCGATCGCGTGCATCTTGCTCTTGATGCTGGCGATCAGCACCTCGTCGTCCAGCGTCCAGAGGCGGATGGCCTCGTCCTCGTGCAGGGTCTTGCCGGCGGTTTCGAAGCGGGCCGAGCCGTCGCCCAGCAGGGCTTCGTGGAAGTGCTGGCGCTGGTACACCGGCAGCTGGCGGCGCGGCTCGAAGGCGTTGGTGCTCGGGTTGTACGAGCCCTGGGGCGTGTGCACGCCACCGGCCTCGGCCACCGGGCCCTTGAACACCCACTCGGGCAGCGGTGCGTTGCACAGCGTCTTGCCGGCGGCGATGTCTTCGTTGATCCACTGCGCCACCTGCAACCAGCCGGCCTCTTGCCACAGCTCGAAGGGGCCTTGCTTCATGCCGAAGCCCCAGCGCATGGCCTGGTCCACATCGCGGGCGTTGTCGGCGATGCTGGCCAGGTGCACGGCCGCGTAATGGAAGCTGTTGCGCAGGATGGCCCACAGGAACTGGCCTTGCGGGCCTTCGGCGTTGCGCAGCAGCGCCAGGCGCTGGGCCGCGGGCTTCTTGAGCATGCGGCCATACACCTCGTCGGCCTTCTGGCCGCCGGGCACATAGTCTTCGCTTTCGAGCTCGAAGCGCAGCACGTCACGGCCCACCTTCTTGTAGAAGCCGGCCTTGGTCTTCTGGCCCAGGTGGCCCAGCTCGAGCAGCTTCTGCAGCACCGCGGGGGTGCCGAAGCTGCCGTAGAAGGGGTCGCTGTCCAGCGTGAGGTTGTCCTGCAGCGTCTTGATGACGTGGGCCATGGTGTCCAGGCCCACCACGTCGGCGGTGCGGAAGGTGCCCGAGCTGGCCCGGCCCAGCTTCTTGCCGGTCAGGTCATCGACCACGTCGTAGCTGAGGCCGAAGTTCTCGACTTCCTTCATGGTGGCCAGCATGCCGGCGATGCCGACGCGGTTGGCGATGAAGTTGGGCGTGTCCTTGGCGCGCACCACGCCCTTGCCCAGGCCGCTGGTGACAAAGCTCTCGAGCTGGTCGAGGATCACCGGCTGGGTGGTGGGGGTGGCGATCAGCTCCACCAGGTACATGTAGCGCGGCGGGTTGAAGAAGTGGATGCCGCAAAAGCGCGGCTTGATGGCTTCGGGCAGCGCCTCGCTGAGCTTCGTGATCGACAGGCCCGAGGTGTTGGACGCCACGATGGCGTGCGGTGCCACAAAGGGGGCGATCTTCTTGTAGAGGTCGAGCTTCCAGTCCATGCGCTCGGCGATGGCCTCGATGATGAGGTCGCAGTCACGCAGCTGGTCCAGATGCTCTTCGTAGTTGGCCTGGCCGATCAGGGCGGCATCTTCGGCCACACCCAGCGGGGCCGGCTTGAGCTTTTTCAGGCCATCGATGGCGCGCGTGACGATGCCGTTCTTGGGGCCTTCCTTGGCCGGCAGATCGAACAGCACCACGGGCACCTTGACGTTGACGAGGTGGGCCGCGATCTGCGCGCCCATCACGCCTGCGCCGAGCACGGCGACTTTTTTAACTTGGAATCGGTTCATGAGATTTCCTGTTCGCTCAGGGCGCCCCGCAGGCGCCCCGGGCCTTATTCAATGCGTTGCCAGACCTGGGTGCGGTAGAAGGGGCCGATGTAGCCGCGCACCTGCAACTGCTTGCCGCCTTCGAGCGGCACCAGGCGCACGGTGTATTCCTTGCCGTTTTCGGGGTCCAGGATCTTGCCGCCCTCCCACTCGGGCTTGCCCTCGGCCTGGCGCACGCCGCGGATGATTTCCATGCCGAGCTTGGGCTTGCCCTTGCGGTCGTCGCTGCACTGGGTGCACAGCGGCTCGGCCGAGCGGGTGATGGCCTTCTCGATGCGGCCGCTGAGCACGCCCGCGCCGTCGGCCGCGATGCGGATCTCGGCTTTGGCCTCGCCCGAGGCATCGTCCACGCTGCGCCACAGGCCCACCGGGGTGGTCTGCGCCAGCACGGGCCAGGCCAGCGCCATCAGCGCCGTGGCCAGAACGTTCTTGATCGTCATCGCGGTCTCCTGGGTGGGCGGCGGTTCAGGCTCAGGCGAACACGGCCTCGGTGTCCATCAGCACCTTGGAGCCGGCACGGGCGGTGCGCATCAGCGAAGCGGTTTCGGGGAACAGCTTGGCGAAGTAGAAGCGCGCGGTCTGCAGCTTGGCCTGGTAGAACGGGTCGGTGTTGCCGGCGGCGATCTCCTTGAGCGCAACCGAGGCCATGCGGGCAAAGAAGTAGGCAAACACCAGGTGGCCGGCCACACGCAAGTAGTCGACTGCTGCGGCGCCCACTTCGTCGGGGTTCTGGAAGCCCTTGAAGCCGATCTCGGTGGTGAACTTGGTCATCTGGTCGCCCAGGTAGGCCAGCGGGTTGATGAACTCGGCCATCTTCTCGTTGACGCCTTCGGCCTCGACCAGTTGGGCCACCAGCTTGCCGAACTTCTTCAGCGAAGCGCCGTTGTTGCCCAGGATCTTGCGGCCCAGCAGGTCCAGCGACTGGATGGTGTTGGTGCCCTCATAGATCATGTTGATGCGGGCATCGCGCACGTACTGCTCCATGCCCCACTCTTTGATGTAGCCGTGGCCGCCGAACACCTGCTGGCAGGCCGTGGTGGCGGTCCAGGCGTTGTCGGTGATGAAGGCCTTGACGATGGGGGTCAGCAGCGCGACCAGTTCGGCCGAGTCCTTGCGCACCTTTTCGTCGGGGTGGTTCAGTTCCTTGTCGAGCAGCACGGCGCAGAAGCAGGCCATGGCACGGCCGCCTTCGGCGTAGGCGCGGGCGGTCAGCAGCATCTTGCGCACGTCGGGGTGCACGATGATGGGGTCGGCCGGCTTGTCCTTGGCCTTGGTGCCGGTCAGCGAGCGCATCTGGATGCGGTCCTTGGCGTAGGCCAGGGCGTTCTGGTAGGCCACTTCGGTCAGGCCCAGCGACTGGTTGCCCACGCCCAGGCGGGCGGCGTTCATCATCACGAACATGGCGGCCAGGCCCTTGTTGGGCTGGCCCACCAGCGTGCCCACCGCGCCGTCAATCACGATCTGGGCCGTGGCGTTGCCGTGGATGCCCATCTTGTGCTCCAGGCCACCGCAGTAGATCGGGTTGCGCTCGCCCACGCTGCCATCGGCGTTCACCTTGAACTTGGGCACCACGAACAGGCTGATGCCCTTGCTGCCGGCCGGCGCGTCCGGCAGGCGAGCCAGCACCAGGTGCACGATGTTGGAGGTCATGTCGTGCTCACCGGCGCTGATGAAGATCTTGTTGCCGGTGATCTTGTAGGTGCCGTCGGCCTGGGGCTCGGCCTTGGTGCGCAGCAGGCCCAGGTCGGTGCCGCAATGCGGCTCGGTCAGGCACATGGTGCCGGTCCATTCGCCGCTGGTGAGCTTGGGCAGGTACAGGCGCTTTTGCTCGTCGGTGCCGTGGGCGTGCAGGGCCTCGTAGGCGCCGTGGCTCAGGCCGGGGTACATGGTCCAGGCCTGGTTGGCCGAGTTCATCATCTCGTAGAAGCACTGGTTGACCACGAAGGGCAGGCCCTGGCCACCGTACTCGGGGTCGCAGGACAGGGCGGCCCAGCCACCTTCCACAAACTTTTCGTAGGCGGCCTTGAAACCGGTGGGGGTCTTGACCTCGTGGGTGCTCTTGTCGAGCACGCAGCCCTCGGTGTCGCCGCTGATGTTCAACGGGAAGGTGACCTCGGCCGCGAACTTGCCGCCTTCTTCGAGCACGGCATTGATGGTGTCGGCATCGATGTCGGCGTGCTTGGGCAGGGCCTTGAATTCATCGCTGACCTTGAGCACTTCATGCAACACGAATTGCATGTCACGCAGAGGGGGGGTGTAAGCAGGCATGGGATCACTCCTTGGTGCGGATCGGGGTTTTGGAAGAAACGGGGGTGGCCGGTGCGAGGTCGGTGGCGCCGTACCGGGCCAGGATGTTGTCGAAGCCCTGGGTGGCCTTCTGGATCGAGCCCGGGTGCTTCAGAAAGCGGGCCTCGTAGTGCAGTGCGAGGATCAGGCCGTGGATCTCGAACAGCATCTGGTCCTCGTCCACATCGGGGCCGAGCTGGCCGTCGTGTTTGGCGAGGGTGATGGCACGCTTCATGGCGGCGTGCCAGGTCATGACGGAGGTGGCCAGCGCATCGCGCACCGGGCCGGGGCGGTCGTCGAACTCGACGGCACCGCTGATGTACAGGCAGCCCGAGTCGATTTCGACCGAGGTGCGCTTCATCCAGTTGGCGAACATGGCGCGCAGACGGGGCAGGCCGCGCGGTGCCGACAAGGCGGGGTAGAACACCTCTTCCTCGAAGCGCACGTGGTATTCGCGGATGACGGAGATCTGCAGCTCTTCACGCGAGCCGAAGTGGGCGAACACGCCCGACTTGCTCATCTGGGTGACCTCGGCCAGGGCGCCGATCGACAGGCCTTCCAGGCCGATCTGGGTGGCCAGGCCCAGCGCCGCCTCGACGATGACAGCCTTGGTCTGCAGCCCCTTTTGCAGCGCGCGCCCGCGGCGGGCCGGCGCAGCGGCCGCCGAGCGCGCAGTGCCCGGCGAGATGGCTGACGAACGAGTGGTGGACATGGATGGGCGGCTCACAAAATAAAACGAACGGTCGTGCTATTTTGCAGTAATTTTTGTGACAGCCCTTTGAATACCCCAAAGAATTTGAAGGAAATTGCCGACCGATCACAAGGGTTTACCCTTGGTTTCGACTCGGATCGGCTCAGAAACAGGGCTTTCGACTGCCCACACGTTGTGCGCAGGCCGCCCTTGCCTGGCGTCAGCCCAGGTTTTCGTGATGCCCAGGGCGGCCCTGGCGCCAATAGGCCGAGACGCGCATCAGGGCCGCGGGCTGACCCAGGCCCAGCCAATGGGCTCGCAACTCGGCCATGGTGAGGGCCTCGCCGGCGGCCCACACAAAGGCATGGCCCTCGGGCAAGGGGGTTTCACACACGGCCTCCAGCAGGCGCTGGCCCGGGGTGGCAGTGCCCCGCACCAGCCAGCGCAGGTGGACCTGGGCCGCACTGGCCAGCGGTCGCTGCTCCTCGGCCCTGGCCACCTCGATCAGGGCCGTGACCCGGTTGCCGGCCGGCAACTCGGCCAAGCGGCGCGCGATGGCGGGCAGTGCGCTTTCATCACCCGCCAGCACATAGGCACCGTGCCCGGCCGGCAGCACCATCGAGCCGCGCGGGCCACCCAGCCCCACCTCGTCGCCAGGCCGCGCGCGGGCGGCCCAGGTGGCCGCCGGGCCCTCGCCATGCAGGGCGAACTCCAGGTCGAGCTCCAGGGCCTGGGCGTCGAAATGCAGCGGCGTGTAGTCGCGCATCACGGGGCGATCGGCTTCGCTCAGGCCCGCCGGCCAGCTGACCCGGCCGTCCTGCAGCGTGGGCAGCACCAGCGGCCGGCCTGGGGCCGGTGGCAGCATCAGCTTGAGGTGGTCGTCAAAGCCGGCCGACACAAAGCCGCGCAGGGCCTCGCCGCCCAGGGTCACGCTGACCACACCCGGTGTGGGCCGCCCCACGCGCAGCACCTGCACCCGGCGCACCGGGTTGGCGTGGCGCACGCGCTGGGGCAGCAGATGGGCCGGCACAGTGGTCGAGGAGGAGGCAACAGGGGCGGCAGCAGGGAAAGAAAGTTCAGAAGTCATGGCAGAGACAGTCGCTTATTTGGTTGATATGATCAACCAATAATCCCCCAGAAAGTTGATAGTGTCAACCAAATCAGAAAAAACCACGACAGCGACAGGCGATCTGGAAGACGAAGTGCTGGAAAGCCTGCAGGCACTGGTGTTCAGCCTCAAGGGCCAGTTGCGCCACAGCCTGGGCGAGCAGCCCCTGGCGCTGGCCCCCATGGAGCTGCGGGCCCTGCAGTTCTTTGTGCGCCACCCGGGCGCCAGCCAGCGTGATCTGGTGCAGCACAGCGGACGTGACAAGGCGCAGATCGCGCGGCTGATCAAATCGCTGCTGGACAGCGGCCACCTGCAGGCCAGCCCCGACCCCGAGGACCGCCGCAGCCAACGCCTGAGCCCCACGCCCAGCGGCCTGGCCTTGCACGGGCAATTGCACCAGGCCCGCCGCCAGGCCTTGGCCCGCAGCCTGACCGGGCTGGACGCGGGTGAGCTGGGCCAGTTGCTGGGCCTGCTGAAGCGCCTGCGCAGCAACCTGGCCGCCCCCACACCCCCCGCCTGAGTCGCCCCACTGACGGCAGTGACAGCGCGGCTTTCTCAGATGAACATGCCGCCCGAAGCCTCGATGCGCTGGGCATTCACCCAGCCGCTGGCAGGCGACAACAAGGCAGCCACCACGTGGCCGATGTCCTCAGGCAGGCCGACCCGGCCCAGGGCGGTCTGGCTGGCCACAAAGCGGTTCAGCTCAGGGTTGTCGCGCACGGCGCCGCCGCCAAAGTCGGTTTCGATGGCCCCCGGCGCCAGGGTGTTGACGGCAATCCCGCGCGGCCCGAGCTCCTTGGCCAGGTAGCGGGTCAGCACCTCGATGCCGCCCTTCATGCTGGCGTAGGCCGCATAGCCCGGCAAGGCGAAACGGGTCAGCCCGCTGGACAGGTTGAGAATCCGCCCGCCGTCGCGCAGCAGCGGCAACAGCGCCTGGGTGAGGAAGAACACCCCCTTCAGATGCAGGTTGAACAACAGATCGAACTGCTCTTCGGTGGTGTCGGCCACGCTGGCGTGCACGCCGATGCCGGCGTTGTTCACCAGGGCGTCGATCTGCGCCACCTGCCAGCGCTGGGCCAGGGCCTCACGCACGGTGTCGGCGAAGGCCGCGAAGCGGGCCGTCATGCCCTGCCCGTTGCCCAGCTCCAGCTCGATGGCCAGGGCGCGCCGCCCCAGGGCCTCGATCTGCTGCACCACGTCTTGGGCCTGGGCCTGCTGGCTGCGGTAGGTGAACACCACGTCCATGCCCTGGGCGGCCAGGGCCAGCGCCATGCTGCGGCCCAGGCCGCGGCTGCCGCCGGTGATCAGGACGACCGGGGCTGCGGTGCCCTCGGTGGTGGGGGGCAAAGTGTTCGAGTCAAGGGATGTCATGGCAGATCCTGGTTGAAGCGCCTGGGGCGCGGGAGGGGGATGTCAGGCAGTCTATTGATCAACCCATCACCGATAAACCATTGGCTTTCGACTTCACTGTTCAATATTGAATAACAATGAACCCATGAACCCCGTCGATGCCCTGCACACCTTCACCCGCGTGGCCGAACTGGCCAGCTTCACCCAGGCCGCGGCGCAGCTCGGCCTGCCCAAGGCCAGCGTGTCGCTGGCGGTGCAGCAACTGGAGGCGCAGTTGGGCACCCGGCTGCTGCTGCGCACCACGCGTCGCGTGCAGCTGACCCCGGACGGCCAGGTCTTCTACGAACGCTGCAAGGATGTGCTGGCCGATCTGGACGAGTTGCAGGGTCTGTTCCGGCAACAGCCCGCCCAACTGAGTGGCCGGCTGCGGGTGGACATGCCGGTGGGCACGGCGCGCCAGCTGGTGTTGCCCAGCCTGCCCGGCTTTCTGCGCGCCCACCCGGGTGTGCACCTGGAGCTCAGCTGCACCGACCGCCGGGTGGACCTGGTGCGCGAGGGCTTCGACTGTGTGCTGCGGGTGGGCCCGCTGGAAGATTCGGGCCTGATCGCCCGCCCTTTGGGCCAGCTGTCACAGAGCAATTGCGCCAGCCCGGCCTATCTGGCCACGGCCGGTACACCCCGCCGACTGGAGGATTTGAGCCAGCACCAGCTGGTGCACTACCAGCCCCAGCTGGGCGGCCGGCAGACCGGCTGGGAGTGGGTGGACGAGCGCGGCCAGACCCGCACCCTGCCGATGCCCGGCTCACTGAGCGTGAACAGCACCGAGGCCTACCAGGGCGCCTGCCTGGCGGGGCTGGGCCTGATCCAGGCGCCCACCGCCGGGCTGCGTGGCCTGCTCGAACAGGGGCTGCTGGTCGAGGTGTTGCCCGAGTTCCGCGCCCCGCCGCTGCCGGTGTCGCTGCTGTACCCGCATCGGCGTCAGTTGGCGCGCCGGGTGCAGGTGTTCATGGATTGGCTGGCCGAGGTGCTGAAGCCTTACCTGGACGAGCCCCCCGCCGGATCCGAACCGTCCCAGCCCTCGGACACGGCTCGCAAGGCGTCCAGGTCCAGCAGTTCGATGGTGCCGTAGCGCAGGTGCAGCCAGCCGCGCTGCTCCAGCCCATGCAAGGCCTTGTTGATGGTCTGGCGGCTCACACCCAGCATCAGGGCCAGTTGCTCCTGCGGCAGGCGGATCAGGCGGCGCGGCGCGCCGGTGCGCCCGCCATAGCCCTGGGCCACCAGCCACAGGCGCTTGGCCAGGCGCAGGTCCAGGGGCAGTTGGGCAATGTCCTCCAGGGCTGAGAACATCAGGCGCAGCTTGCTGCTGGCCAGCCGGGCCACGCTGCGCCAATGCGCGGGGTGCAGTGCCAGCCAGTCCAGCAGCTCGTCACGCGGCACCAGCAGCACGGTGGTGTCGCCATCGGCCACCACATCGTGGCTGCGCGGCTGGCCGTCGATCAGCGAGATCTCGCCCAGCCACTGGTAGGGCTCGATGAAGGCCAGCAGGGTTTCCTGCCCGCTGTCCTGCAGGCCGCCGACGCGCAAGGCCCCGGCGGTGACGCAGCACAGCGCCCCCTCCACGGCCCCGCGGTGGAACAGGCGCTCGCCATCGCTCAACACCCAGAGCCGACCCAGGGTCAGCAAAGCGGCCTGGAACTCAGGCTCGCACTGGGCAAACCAGAGTTCGCTGCACAAGGCGGTGGCCAGGGTGGGGGCTGAGGTGGTGGACGGTTTCATCGGAAAACTGAGCGGCTGGATGCGGCGGCTTTGCGGACTGGAATGTATTGATTTTGACAGTCCTTCGCCCGCCACCTGCCTAGCATGCGGCGCAGACCCGTGCGCACCCCGCGCAGCGCGGGCCCCAGAACCAGGAGACACCATGAGAAACACCCAAGCCCTGCTGACGCAATACGCCCACTACCACCGCGACCCGCGCAACATCGCCACCCATTTCGTGGGCGTGCCCATGATCGTGCTGGCCGTGGGGGTGCTGCTGGCACGGGCCTCGTTCGAACTGAGCGGCTGGACGGTGTCGGCCGCCTGGCTGGCCTGGGCCGCCAGCACCGTGTGGTACCTGAGCCGCGAGCACCTGGGCGCGGGCGTGACGGTGAGTGCGGCCATTGCCGGCCTGATGGTGCTGGCCCACCCGCTGGCCGCGGGCTCCACCGCCAGCTGGCTGGCCTGGGGCCTGGGCCTGTTCGGCGTGGGCTGGGTGATCCAGTTCGTGGGCCACTACTACGAGGGCCGCAAACCCGCTTTTGTGGACGACCTGGTGGGCCTGCTGGTGGGGCCCTTGTTCGTGAGCACCGAAGTGCTGTTTGCGCTGGGCCTGTGCCGGCCGCTGCGCCAGGCCATCGAGGCCGAGGCCGGCCCGGTGCGGCTGCGCACGCCGCAATCCGCCTGAACCGCCTGAGCCACCGACCTGGAACGCGCCTCAGGTGCTCATGCGCACCACCAGCCGGTAGTCCAGCACCACACAGGGCTGCTCCACCGGCTCGCCGCGCATCAGCTTGAGCAGCATGCCTGCGGCCTCGTCGCCGATGGTGGCCAGGGGCGTGTGCACGGTGCTCAGAGTGGGCAGCATCAGGTCGCTGCCGGTGAGGTCGTTGAAGCCCGCAATCGCCACCCGTGCCGGCACCGGCAACTGCAGCCGGTTGGCCGCCAGCAAGGCGCCCTGGGCCAGGTCGTCGTTGCAGAAGAACACCGCATCCACCGCCGGTGACTGGCCCATGATCTGCTGGAACAAGCGCCCGCCGAGCGCCATCGACGAGGGCGCCGGGTTCATCCATTCGAGTGCCGGGTCGTACAGGCCCGCCGCCTCCAAGGCCTGGCGCCAGCCCTGCTGGCGCTGCAGCGTGCGGGGGTCCAATTGGGCTGCGGCGAAGGCGATGCGCCGGTAGCCACGGTCCAGCAAATGCCGGGTCATGGTGATGGCCGCCTCGGTCTGGGAGAAGCCCACGCTGTGGATGCCCTCCACCCGGCTGTTCTCCATCATGTGCACCACCGGCACGCCGCTTTGCGTGATCAGGCGGCGCGTGGCTTCGGTGCGGTCAAAACCGGTCACCAGCAGGCCTGCCGGGCGGTGCATCAGCTGCTCGCGCAGCAGTTGCTCTTCTTCGCTCGGGTCGTAGTGGGTGATGCCGATCAGGGTCTGGTAGCCCGCGGCGCGCAGCCGGGCCTGCGCCGCTTCGAGCAGGCCCACGAAGAGCTCGTTGGACAGCATCGGGATCAGCACCGCCACATGGGTGCTGCGCTTGGAAGCCAGCGCCCGGGCCGCCGGGTCGGGCACATAGCCCAGCTTCTGGGCCGCTGCCTGCACGCGCTCGACCAGCACCGGGTCCACCGCCCGTTCGCCACGCAAGGCCCGCGACACGGTGATGGGGCTGACGCCAGCGGCCAGGGCCACATCGGCCAGGGTGACGCGGCCGGTGGCACGTTGGCGGGCAGGCGATCGGGGCATGGTCCTAGGGTTTGTACTTAATTGAAAACAAGGCAGTCTGAGTAGGATAGCGCTATCCAACCCATGCACCCTTTGAGGGTGCTCGGGCCATCATACATAAACTTTGCGGGACGGGCCGACGGTCAGCGTAGGCCCTTTTTTGCAACCTTTTGGGATAGCGCTATCCAAATGAAACCATCCGTTGTAGTCATGGGCGTTGCGGGCTGCGGCAAGTCCAGCCTGGGCGCGGCCCTGGCGGCGGCCGAGCACCTGCCCTTGATCGAAGGTGACGACCACCACAGCCCCGCCAGCCGCGACAAGATGAGCCAGGGGATTGCCCTGACCGATGCCGACCGCCAGGGCTGGCTGCAGACCCTGGGCCGCCTGCTGGCAGAACACCCCGAGGGCGTGGTGCTGACTTGCTCGGCCTTGAAGAAGGCCTACCGCGACCAGTTGCGCCAGGCGTGCCCCGGTTTGCGCTTTGCCTTTCTCGACATCGATCGCGAGCAGTCGCTGCAGCGCGTGTCGGCGCGGGCCAGCCATTTCTTCTCCAGCTCGCTGGTGGACAGCCAATTCGCCACCCTTGAAAGCCCGGTGGGCGAAGCCGGCGTGCTGCACCTGGACGCGCTGCAGGCTTTGTCCTCATTGCAGGCCCAGGCTTCGGCATGGCTGAATGAAGCCCCGGCCCCCTCTGGCGCCAACCACCCACTCAACCCCAAGGATTGCGCATGACCCAGCCCTCGGAACCGACCGGCCTCAGCCGCTTCCAGCGCCTGTCGCACCACCTGATGGCGGCCTGCCTGGGCGTGATGGCCATCGCCGTGTTCATCAACGTCGTGCTGCGCTACGGCTTCGGCAGCGGTGTGGCCGCCAGCGAAGAACTGTCGCGCCTGCTGTTCGTGTGGATGGTCTTCATCGGGGCGGCTGCGGCCTACCCGGGCGGCGAGCACATGGCCTTCACCAGCCTGGCCGGCCTGCTGAAAGCCAAGCCACGCGCCTTTGCCGTGCTCACCGCCGTGATCCGGCTGCTCACCGTGTGCGCCAGCGCCATGCTGGCCTGGGGAGCCTGGCAGCAGGTGGTGGTGGGGCTGGACAGCCACTCGGTGGTGCTGGGCTACTCGTCCGCGCTGCTGCCGCTGCCCGCTTTTCTGTGCTCGCTGGCCATCGGTGTGATGGCCCTGGTCGAGCTGATCCGTCGTACCCCGCTGGACCTCGGTCACGGCGCTGAAGTGGAGTGATTGCCATGAGCCCTGAAGCGCTCGCTTTCGTATTTTTCTCGGTCGGCATGCTGGTGCTCATGGGCAGCGGCATGAACATGGCCCTGGCCCTGGTGCTGACCGGCGCCGGCATGGCCTGGGTGCTCGACTTCTGGGACACCCAGTTGCTGGCCCAGAACCTGGTGGCCGGCGTGGACAGCTTTCCGCTGCTGGCCGTGCCCTTCTTCATCCTGGCCGGCGAGTTGATGAACTCGGGCGGCATCAGCCGCCGCATCATCGACATGGCCCAGGCCTGGGTGGGCCACATCCGGGGCGGCCTGGGCTACGTGGCCATTGGCGCCGCCGTGCTGATGGCCAGCATGAGCGGCTCGGCCCTGGCCGACACGGCCGCGCTGGCCACCATCCTGTTGCCCATGATGCGCCAGCAGGGCTACCCCATGAACACCTCGGCCGGGCTGATCGCGTCGGGGGGCATCATCGCCCCCATCATTCCGCCTTCCATGCCTTTCGTGATCTACGGCGTGACCACCAACACCTCGATCTCGGCCCTGTTCGTGTCCGGCATCGTGCCCGGTCTGCTGATGGGCGTGGGCCTGATCTTCGCCTGGCGCCATGTGCTGCGCGGCATCGAACTGCCGCAAGGCCAGGCCCTGCCGATGGCACAGCGCCTGCGCATCACAGCCCGCGCCTTCTGGGCCCTGCTGATGCCCATCATCATCATCGGTGGCATGAAGTCGGGCGTGTTCACGCCCACCGAGGCTGCGGTGGTGGCGGCCTTCTATGCGCTGGTGGTGGCGCTGTTCATCCACCGCGAAATGAAGCTGCGCGAGATCCATGGCGTGCTGCTGCGCGCCGCCAAGACCACGGCCATCGTGATGTTCCTGTGCGCCGGCGCCCAGGTGGCCAGCTACATGATCACCCTGGCCGACCTGCCCAGCGTGCTCACCCAATGGCTGGGCCCGCTGGTGCAGAGCCCGCGCCTGCTGATGGCGGTGATGATGATCGTGCTGGTGCTGATCGGCACCGCGCTCGACTTGACGCCCACCATCCTGATCTTCGCCCCGGTGATGCTGCCGATCGCCGTCAAGGCCGGCATCGACCCGGTGTATTTCGGCCTGATGTTCGTGCTCAACGGCGCCATCGGCCTGATCACGCCGCCGGTGGGCACCGTGCTCAACGTGGTGGCCGGCGTGGGGCGCATCTCGATGCACAGCGTGATCAAGGGAGTGAACCCCTTCTTGCTGACCTATGTGGCGCTGCTCACCCTGATGGTGGTCTTCCCGCAGATCGTGACCGCCCCCGTGGCCTGGTTGCGCTGAGCCGGTCAGCCCCCTGCCCCGCTTCAGTCCGTCTACAACCCTCTCGTTCCCCGTTTTTCTCAGGAGACAAGCATGAAAACCGTCCGTCGCACCCTGCTCACCGCCCTGGCAGCCGCCAGCCTGGCCAGCACCACCTTCAGCGCGCTGGCGCAAGACTTCAAACCCCGCCTGATCCGATTCGGCTACGGCCTCAATGAGCAAAGCAACCAGGGCCGCGCGGCCAAGGTGTTTGCCGAAGCGGTGGAGAAAGCCTCGGGCGGCAAGATGAAGGTCCGCGCCATCGGCGCTGCCGCCCTGGGCCCGGACACCCAGATGCAGCAGGCCCTGATCGGTGGCGCCCAGGAGATGATGGTGGGCTCGACCGCCACCCTGGTGGGCATCACCGCCGAGATGGCCCTGTGGGACACCCCCTTCCTGTTCAACAATGCGCGTGAAGCCGATGCCGTGCTCGACGGCCCCATCGGCCAGAAGGTGCTGGACAAGCTGCAGGACAAGGGCCTGGTCGGCCTGGCCTACTGGGAGAACGGCTTCCGCAACCTGACCAACAGCAAGCGCCCTGTGGCGCGGCTGGAGGATCTGAACGGCATCAAGCTGCGCGTGATGCAGAACAACGTCTACCTCGACAGCTTCAAGATGCTGGGCGCCAATGCGGTGCCGCTGCCGTTCTCGGAACTGTTCAGTGCCATGGAGACCAACACCGTCGATGGCCAGGAGAACCCCTACAACACCATCCTGTCGAGCAAGTTCTATGAGGTGCAGAAGTTCCTCAGCGTGACCAACCACGTCTACAGCCCCTGGGTGCTGCTGGTGAGCAAGAAATGGTGGGACGGCCTGTCGGCGGCCGAGAAGAAAGTGCTGCAGGATGCCGCCCGTGCCAGCCGCGACTTCGAGCGCAAGGACACCCGCGAAGAGGCCACCCGAGCCCTGGCTGATCTGAAGGCCAAGGGCATGCAGATCAACGAGTTGCCGCCCGCCGAATCGGCCCGCATGCGCGACAAGCTGACCAAGGTCAACGCCGGCATTGCCACCCAGGTCGGGATGGACCTGTGGCGCGACACCCAGGCTGAGTTGGCCAAGCTGCGCGGGCAGAAGTAATCCACGCGCGCAGCGGGCGGGGCTCGCGGCAGGGCGGGATATGCCGGTAACATCGGGATACATCAACGGTCCGCGGCTCAAGCCGCGACTTGCTGGAGCACCCCGATGGCCTATCCTCGAATTTCCCGCCGCCGACTCAGCCTCGCGACCGGGCTGGCCCTGCTGGCCGCCGGGACCGGCGCCGGCGCCCAGGCCCCGGCGCCGGAAGCGGGCACCTACCGCTTCTCACCCGTCAACCAGTACGGCATCAACCTGACGGCCGCCTACTGGAACCCCATCATCGCCTACGTGTCCGAGAAAAGCGGCATCAAGCTGCAGCTCAAGATCGGACGCACCTCGGCCGACACCACGGCCTATGTGCTGGCCCAGGAGGTCGAGTTCATCTTCTCCAACCACATGTTCAGCCCGGAGCGCGAGAAGCTGGGCTGGAAGGTGTTCGGGCGCCGGCTCACCCCGCCGCTGCACGCCCAGATCGTGGTGCTGCAGGATTCGCCCATCACCGACCTGGCCCAATTGCAGGGCAAGGACATGGCCTTTCCCGGCCCTGAAGCCCTGGTGGCCTACAAGTTCCCGGCAGCCCATCTGGCCAGCCGCAAGATCGAGGCCAAGCTGGTGTTCGGCGGCAACATGGATGCGGCCTTTGCCCAGCTCGTCAGCGGCAAGGTGGCGGCCGTGGGCACCAACTCGCAACTGGCCGAAGGCTATGCGCGCCGCGAGGGCAAGAAGCTGCGCGTGCTGTGGTCGTCGCCGCCGCTGTACGACCTGGCTCTGATGTCGGCCACCAACGTGCCCGACAAGGTGCAGAAGGCGGTGGCCCAGGCCTTCCTGGGCATGCACCAGGACCCGCGCGGGCGCGACATCCTGCAAAAGGCCTCCGAGCAGGTGGGCCTGACGGCCGAGGCCTATTTCACGCCTTCTGATGGCAGTGAATATGGCGCCTACCGCGACTTCTACCGCACAGCCCCCCCCACACTGCGCTGAGTGTGATTTTGCTGCGCCGACTGCTCCAACGCCTCACGCCCGGCTCGCTGGTCGGGCGTGTCTTTGCCCTCTACACCGTCACCCTGCTGGGCTTTGTGTTGGCCGGCCTGGGCCTGTTCTTCCGCTACCAGATCAGTGAGGTACTGGAGGACGAGCAACTGCGGGGCGAGGCCCTGGGCTCCATCATCGCGCCGGTGATTGCCGACAGCGCCGTCATCGGCGACTATGACACCATCCGCCAGGTGCTGCGCCGCACCGTCACGCATTCGGTGCTGGCCACAGCCAGCTACATCGACCGCAGCAGCGGGCGCATCGACGAGCCTTCGCCCTCTCTCCTGACCATCGAGCCTCCGGCCTGGCTGATCGAGTTGGTCGGCAATCGGCTGTATGACGTGAACCTGCCGATCAACGTGGGCGGCACTGACTATGGCGTGCTGCGCCTGAGCTTCGATGCGCGCGACATCGCCGGACGCATGTGGAGCCAGATCCGGCTGGCTTTGCTGTTGGGCGGCCTGGCCGTGGTGGGTGGGCTGCTGCTGATCCGGTTCCCGCTGGTGCGCTGGCTGGGCAAGCTCAATCGGGTGCAGGACTATGAACGGGCCATGAACAGTGGGGCCCTGCCGGTCGAGATGCTGCAAGGCGGCGAGCAGGCCCCCAGCGAATTCCGGCAGACCTTCGAGGTGCTGGGCCGTGCCGCGGCCAGCCTGCAATCCCAACGACACCAGGCCGAGGTCACTCTGGGCTCGATCGCCGACGCCGTGTTCACGCTGGACGCCGAGGGCATGGTCACCCTGGCCAACCCGGCAGCCTGCCAATTGCTGGGCACCCCGCTCGACCGTGTGCTGGGCCAGTCCGCCTCTGCGCTGATGCCCCAGGTGGTGCCACGCGCCCTTCGGCTCGAGCCCTGGCGCGGCCGCCGCCGCAGCCTGCGCAACCGACACGACCAGGAGTTGGTGATCGATACCACCTTGTCGACCATCGTGGCGCCTGATGGCAGCACCCAGGGCTATGTGCTGGCCTGCCGCGACATGAGCGAGCAGCATGCGCTCGACCTGCGCCTGCGCAGCGAGCTGAAGTCGCGCGCCAGCGCGCTGGTGTCGCTGCGCCAGGTGCTGGAAGAATTGACCCAGGAGGAGCAGGCCCTGGCGCGCAGCGCCAGCAGCGACGACATCGAAGCCATCTCGGCCATGATCTCCACCCTGGTGCAGCGGCTGCAGGTGCGCGGCGAACAATTGCGTGCGATCTTCGAGCTCAGCCCCGACGGCTTTGTGTCTTTCGACGCCGAGCGGCGCGCCAGCTACATCAGCCCGGCTTTCTGCCGCCTGACCGGTCTGACAGTTGAACAACTGGTTGGGCAACCCGAGACCGTGGTGGAGTTTCTTTTGCAGCGCCAGGCCAACCCTGAGGCACGCTGGCACACTTTCGAATCGCTGCGCCGCCAGTTGCGCCAGCCCGATGGAGCCAATGACGACTCACGCAGCGTGATCGAGTTGCTGCGCCCGGCCAAGCGCGTGCTGCAACTGGGCTTGCGCGAGAGCCACTCAGGACTGATCTCGCAGGTGCTGCTGCTGCGCGACGTGACCCACGAGACCGAAGTCGACCAGATGAAGAGCGAGTTCCTGTCGACCGCAGCGCACGAACTGCGCACGCCCATGACCAGCATCTACGGCTTTGCCGAACTGCTGCAGTTCCCGCAGATCAAGCCTGAGCAGCGCGACGACCTGGTCAAGACCATCCACCGCCAATCCGAACTGATGATCTCCATCATCAACGAGCTGCTGGACCTGGCCCGCATCGAAGCGCGCCGAGGCAAGGACTTCGAGATCGAGAACCTGGATCTGGCCCGCCTGACTCAGCAGTTGATTCACGACTTCAACCCGCCCCAGCAACGCCCCGCCCCCCAATTCGATGCGGGCCCTGAGCCCGTGCTGGTGCAGGTGGACCGCAAGAAGATGGCACAAGCCATCGGCAACGTGCTGTCCAACGCCTACAAGTACTCGCCCCAAGGTGGCGAGGTGAGCGTGCGCCTGGTCTGCACCGAGCACGAGGGGGCCCCGGTGGTGGGCCTGGAGGTGCGCGACCAGGGCATCGGCATGACCCCCGATCAACTGAAGCGGGTCTGCGAGCGCTTCTATCGCGCCGACAGCTCGGGCACCATTCCAGGCACCGGCCTGGGCATGAGCGTGGTCAAAGAGATCATGGAACTGCAGGGCGGTCGCCTGCAGATCGACAGCGATTACGGCGTGGGCAGTGTGATCACCCTGTGGCTGCCCCGGGTCATGGCGGCCACCGAGCACAGCGGCTGGGTCAACCTGGCCTGAGGCACCGTGCGCAGCCAGGCCGGCGCTTCAGCGCGGGTCGACCGACACACCGGGCAAAGCACCCTGCCCCGGAACGGACACGATGGGGCAGTTCAGCACCACGCGGGTGGGGGTCACCGAGAGCAGGCCCAGCTCCTCGGCGGCGAGAACGGCCTCCTCCGAACGCAGTTCGTGGGCCTGTTCAGGCCGCAGCCAGCGCACCTCGGCCAGTTGCCACAGCGGGCTGTAGGAATGGCTGCGATTGCCCGCCCCGACGGGCTCCGGCGCTGAGGCGAACACGCTGAGCTGAGGGAAGTTCACAAAGCCATAGACCCGCGCCGTGGCTCCGGCACGGCCTGCCGCGCGACCCACCGCCCCCTGCAAGGCCTGCGCCAGCAAAGGTGCAAAGTTGGCCCCCTTGGCCTGGGCCACCTGGGCATCGGACACATCGGTGGTCACATACAGCACGGCCTGCTCCTCGAACCAGGCCTGCTGCAAGGGCAGATGGGCTTGGAGGTGGGCTTGGTCCGACCCTGGCGGGGTCGAGCAGCCCCCCAAACCGACCATGGTCACAGCGGCGAGGATCGTGCCCAGCACGGCGCGGCCCCTCAGCACAGGCGTCAGATACATCACAACATCCCGATCCGGGAACCCATTCCCGACACGCAGTATGCCGTGACCCAAGGGGGACGCGACTTAAACTGCCAGCGTCCGTCCACCTCGCCATCCGCCCATGAAAAACGCCGCCGCCCCCACGCCGAAAGACATGGCCGCCGCCCTGTCCGCCTACAACCTGGGCCGCGACCCGGAACGCCTGGCCCTCAAGTACGCCAAGATGCGGCAAAGCCCCTTCATCTTCCTGCGCGGGGCCTGCCACCTGTTCTACAACGCCATCCCCCAGGTCGAGGCGCTCACGCATGCGCCGCTGGCCTGGGCCTGCGGCGATCTGCACTTCGAGAACTTCGGCAGCTACAAGGGCGACAACCGGCTGGTGTACTTCGACATCAACGACTTCGACGAAGCCGCCCTGGCCCCCTGCACCTGGGACCTGCTGCGCCTGCTCACCAGCCTGCAATGCGGCGCCGCCGACCTCAAGGCCAGCGCAGCCCAGGCCCAGGCCCTGAGCCAGGCCTGCGTGAGCGCCTACCAGCAGGCGCTGCTGCGCGGCAAGGCCTTGTGGGTGGAAGGTGAAACCGCCAGCGGTGTGGTGGCCGAGCTGTTCGAGCGCCTCAAGGATCGCCGCCGGGTCGACTTCCTGAACCAGCGCACGGTGCAGCGCAAAAATGGCCGGCGCCAGCTCAAGATCGATGGCCAGAAGGCCCTGCCCGTGCCGGACGACGAGCGCCAGCGGGTATCGGCCTTTGTGCAACGCTATGCAGCACAGCAGCCCAAGCCGGGCTTTTATGAGGTGCTGGATGTGGCGCGCCGCATCGCCGGCACCGGCAGCCTGGGCCTGCCCCGCTACGCGGTGCTGGTCGAAGGCAAGGGCTCGCCCGATGCCAATGTGCTGCTCGACCTCAAGACGGCCCAGCCCTCGTCGCTGGTGCCGGCCTTGAACGCCCTGGGCGTGAAGCAGCCTGCTTGGGCCGATGAGGCACAGCGCATCGTGGGCGTGCAAAGGCGCCTGCAGGCGGTGGACCACGCCTTTCTGGCGCCGGTGGAGTTCGAAGGCCGGCCCTGGGTGCTCAAGGGCCTGCAACCCAGCGAAGACCGGGTGGACATGGCCCAGGGCAAGGCCAACCCCGAGGGCCTGCTGGCCACGGCCCAGACCCTGGGCCGTGTGCTGGCCTGGGACCAGCTGCGCGCCAGCGGGCGCAGCGGCTCGGCATCGGCCGATGCCTTGATCGCCTTCGCCCAGCAGCCGCACTGGCCCGAGGCGGTGCTGGAGGCCGCGCTTCAGATGGTGAACGTGACCCAGGCCCAGTGGCAGGCGTTCAGCGCCTCCTCACTGGGCCGCTGAGGCCTTACTTCTTCGCGTCGGCTTCGCACTTCTTGATGGACGAGGCCTTGGCGGCACCCGACAGCGGCTTGCCGTCCTTGCTCACGGCCTTGCTTTCGCAGCTCGGTGCGGCAGCGGCACCGCCGGCATCGGCCTCGCACTTCTTCATGAACGAGGTCTTGGCAGCGCCGGCCAGCGGCTTGCCGTTCTTGCCCACGGCCTTGGCTTCGCAATCAGAGGCCTGGGCCAGGCCGCACGTGGCCGCCAGCAGACCGGAAATCAGAACAACGATGAGTTTGGACATGAAACAGCTCCAGAAAAAAGAAGGGGCGAATGCTTGAAAGGGTCGCTCAACGATAGCACCGCCGCCTCATCTTTTATCCGCTTGTCTCCTCAAAATGACACACCAGCAGTGAACTCGGTCACATGCGTTCAGTATTGGCCGGAGTTTCCAGCAGTACAGCCAGCATTTCCACATAGCCATCTCGCGACGGATCGTGGGCTGTACCGGGCAGGCATTGGGCGTCTTTGCCGAACAACAACTGCGTGACCATGGTGTGCAAGGCCGGCGCCATGGCCAGCCAGGGGTGGCGCACCAGCAGGCTGTCGGCACAGCCCAAGTGGGCCGCCGCGCGAGCCAGCGATTCGGCCAGCAGGCGTTGATGGGGCTCCACCACCTGTTGCTGCCACTGCTGCACCAGGTGTGGCACCCGCTCACTCTCGGCCACCAGCAGCCGGAAGGTGGCCACCGTGCCTGGCTGACGCAGGCAGGCCTCAACCTGCCCCACCAGCCACTCGGCCACCCCACGTGCGGTGCTGGCGCCGCCGAGTGTGGGCAGATCCTGCAGGTCGGGCAGGGTCAGCGAGCGCGTCAAAAGGGCTTCGAACACCTCGTCCTTGCTCGCGAAATGCGCGTAAAGCCCTCCTTTGGAAAGACCACACCGGCGGGCAATGTCGTCCATGCGCGTGGCGGCAAACCCCCGCTCGGCGAACTCCTGCTGGGCCGCATCCAGGATCTGGCGCATGCGCACCTCGGGCGGCAGGCGCTGACGCGGCGTGGCGGGCGATCGCTCGGGGGCGAGAACGGTCATGGCGATGTCTCCGTCGTGGTCATGGCAGTGACTTGTTGATCATTTATTAGATACCGACCAGTCGGTCGTTAGTTTGATCCAGATCATGACCAACGGGATGCGACTTGCCTAGAGTCAATCCCACCCAACCAACGGAAGAGACCGTTCACCATGAGCACACCCGATTCCGCCGTCCAGGCCCCCCAGGCCACGGAACAAGCCGCCACCGCCCTGGATGCGGCCTTTCACGCCGCACTGGCGCGCCACAGCGGCTCGATGTCCCTGGCCTCGCCCTGGCTGGCCGGGCTGGACTGGGCCATGCACCTGGCGCTGTCGCCCGGCAAACGCCTGGCCCTGGCCCAGCTGGCCTGGCAGCAAGGTGAGCAGTTTGCCCGCTATGCCACCGAATGCCTGATGGCCGGCCCCGGCCCGGCACGCCAGTGCGTCGAGCCGCCCGCACGCGACCGCCGTTTTGCCGACCCCGAATGGCTGCGCTTTCCCTTCAACCTGCTGCACCAGGGCTTTCTGCTGAACGAGCAATGGTGGCAACAGGCCACCAGCGAGGTCTGGGGCGTGGAGAAGCACCACGCCGACCTGGTGGCCTTCGGCACCCGGCAATGGCTGGACATGTTCTCGCCCGGCAACCTGCTGCCGGCCAACCCGGTGGTGCTGCACCGCACCCTGCAGGAGCATGGGCTGAACCTGCTGCGCGGCGCCTCCTTCGCCCAGGACGACCTGAAACGCGCCAGCACCCACGAGCCGGTGGCCGGCACCGAGGCCTTCGAGGTGGGGCGCGACCTGGCCTGCACCCCGGGCGAGGTGGTGCTGCAAAACCGCCTGATCGAGCTGACCCAGTACCGCCCCACCACGGCCCAGGTGCACCCCGAGCCGGTGCTCATCGTGCCGGCCTGGATCATGAAGTACTACATCCTGGACCTGTCGCCCGAGAACTCGCTGATCCGCTACCTGCTGGACCAGGGCCACACCGTGTTCTGCATCTCGTGGAAGAACCCCACCGAGGCCGAGCGTGACCTGGCCATGGACGACTACATCGAGCTGGGCTTTGAAGCCGCCTTGCAGGCGGTGCAGACCATCTGCCCGGCGCAGAAGGTGCATGCGGCCGGCTACTGCCTGGGCGGCACCCTGCTGGCCATCGCGGCGGCAGCCATGGCGCGCGACGGCCGCGACGAGCTGGCCTCGATGACGCTGTTCGCAGCCCAGACCGATTTCAGCGAACCCGGCGAACTGGGCCTGTTCATCGACGAGAGCCAGCTCAGCCTGCTGGAGGCGCAGATGGCGCAGACCGGCACCCTGAGCGCGGGCCAGATGGCCGGCGCCTTCCAGATGCTGCGCTCCAACGACCTGCTGTGGTCGCGCCTGATCAACGAGTACATGCTGGGCGAGCGCCCGGCCATGAACGACCTGATGGCCTGGAACGCCGACGCCACCCGCATGCCCGCGCGCATGCACTCGCAGTACCTGCGCCAGCTGTTCCTGAACAACGACCTGGCGGCCGGGCGCTACCGGGTCAAAGGCCACACGGTGTCGCTGACCAGCCTGCGCCTGCCGGTGTTCATGGTGGGCACGGTGACCGACCACGTGGCCCCCTGGCGCTCGGTCTACAAGCTGCACCACCTGAGCCCGGCCGAGATCAGCTTCGTGCTGACCAATGGCGGCCACAACGCCGGCATCGTCAGCCCGCCGGGGCACGCCCACCGCCACTACCAGTGCCTGACCCGCAGTGCCGACGGTGCCGCCCTGAGTGCCGACACCTGGCAGGCCCAGGCGCCCCAGGTCGAGGGCTCGTGGTGGCCGGCCTGGCGCGACTGGCTGGGCGCCCATTCCGGCGCGCCCGTCGCCCCGCCCACCCTCGGCGCCCCCGAACACCCGGTGCTGTACCCCGCCCCCGGCCACTACGTGATGGAGAAGTGAATGACGCCCCCTCTGCAAGGTAAGCGCGGCCTGGTGGTCGGCATCGCCAATGAACACAGCATCGCCTGGGGCTGCGCCCGGGCCTTCCGCGACGCCGGGGCCGAGGTCGCGGTGACCTGGCTCAACGACAAGGCCCGCCCCCATGTCGAGCCGCTGGCCGAACAGCTGCAGGCGCCGATCCGCGCGGCGCTCGATGTGGAGCAGCCGGGCCAGCTCGAAGCCCTGTTCGACACCCTGCAGCGCGAATGGGGTCAGCTCGACTTCGTGCTGCACTCGATCGCCTTTGCCCCGATGGCCGATCTGCATGGCCGGGTGGTCGATTGCTCACGCGAGGGCTTTGCCCGGGCCATGGACATCTCGTGCCATTCCTTCATCCGCATGGCACGCCTGGCCGAACCCCTGATGACCCAGGGCGGTGCCCTGCTGACCATGAGCTACCTGGGTGCCGACGAGGTGGTGGCCAACTACGGTCTGATGGGCCCCGTCAAGGCGGCCCTCGAATCCAGCGTGCGCTACCTGGCCACTGAACTGGGGCCGCAGGGCATCCGCGTGAACGCGGTCTCACCCGGACCCCTGGCCACCCGCGCCGCCTCGGGCATTGCCCATTTCGACCAGCTGATGAGCCAGGCCACGGCCCGCTCCCCACTGCGCCGCCTGGTGGGCCTCGACGAAGTCGGCGCCCTGTGCACCTTCCTGGCCAGCGACGGCGGCCGCGCCATCACCGGCGACACGCTGTACGTCGACGCTGGCGTCCACATCATGGGCTGAGTTTGCGATGCGACTGTTTTCCAATTCCGCCAGCGATACTCGGCCACGGCCGAGCGCTTTGTCGAGCACTTCGTCGAGCGCTTGGTCTCTGGCCCTGCCAGCTGCCCTGCTGCTGGGCGCCTGTGCCCACACGCCCGAGCCCCTGGCCCTGCCCGCCGCCCCCGTGGCAGGGGTGTACGCCGAGGCCAGCTCACCCACCGACCCGGCCGCCCCCACGCTGGCCTGGCGCAGCTACTTCACCGACCCGGCGCTGCAGGCGCTGATCACCCAGGCCCTGGCCAACAACCGCGATCTGCGCATCGCCGCCGCCCGGGTGCAACAAGCCCAGGCGGCCTGGGGCCTGCAGCACGCCGCCAGCCTGCCCTCGGTGGTGGGCATGGCCGGCAACAGCCGGGTGCACCTGCCGGCCGGCATCAACCCGCTGGGCAGCACCATCCAGGCCAGCGGCGCCAGCCTCGGGCTGGGCTTTGTGAGCTGGGAGGTGGACCTGTGGAACCGCCTGGGCCAGTTGCAGGACGCCGCGGCCCAAAACGCCGAAGCCGCCGAGCAGGCCCGCCGCGGCGCCGAGCTCAGCCTGGTGGCCCAGGTGGCGCAAGCCCACCTGGCCCTGGGCGAACTGGACGAGCGCCTGGCCCTGGCCCGCCAGGCCGAGGCCAGCCGTGCCGAGAGCCTGCGCATCTTCACGCGCCGCGTGGCCATGGGCGCCAGCTCGCGCCTGCAACTGACCCAGGTGCAGACCCTGCTGACGCAGGCCCAGGCCCTGGTGGTGCAGCTGGAGCAGGCCCGCGCCGCCCAGGCCCAGACCCTGATCGCCCTGGTCGGCGCCCCGCTGGAGTTGCCCGAACGCGCCGACGCGTTGAGCCGCCAGAGCCCGGTGGCCCGGCTGCGCACGGGCCTGCCCTCGGAGCTGCTGCAGGCCCGGCCCGACATCGTGGCGGCCGAGCACCAATTGCGCGCGGCCCACGCCCAGGTGGGCGCGGCCCGGGCGGCCTTCTACCCCAGCCTGACGCTGACCACCGCCCTGGGCACCACCAGCACCGACTTCGACGGTCTGTTCCGCGGCGGCAGCAAGGCCTGGCTATTTGCGCCCAGCCTGAACCTGCCGCTGTTTGACGGCGGCCGACGCGAGAACAACCTCAGCCTGCAGCAGGCACGCCAGCTCGAGGCCGTGGCGCAGTACGAAAAGAGCATACAGAACGCCTTTCGCGAGGTGAACGACGCCCTGTCGGCCAGCCACGCGCTGGAACGCCAGGTGCTGATTGCCGAGGCCGCCTTGCAGGCCCAGACCGAGCGCGCACGCCTGTCCGAGCGCCGCTTTGACGCGGGCTCGGCCGCCTTTCTCGAGGTGCTGGACGCCCAGCGCGACCTGCTGTCCGCCGGCCAGCAACTGGTGCAGGCGCGGCGGGCCGCCATGGCCAGCCGCGTGCTGCTGTACGCGGCCTTGGGCGGCGGCACGCTGGCGGCGGCGGCCCCCCCCCAAAGCCCCCCCTCCAGCGCCCCCCGGACCGCCACCGTCCAACCCTGAGCCCCGTACGCCAGAGCCGAGTCACACCATGAAAAAGCCTTCTTCCCCTCTCCAGATTCTCCCGATCGCCGTCGTCGTAGCCCTCGCCCTGGCCGCCGGGGCCTATGGCTGGACCCACCTGCGCGCCACCGGCCCCGGGCCGGGTTTTGTGAGCGGCAATGGCCGCATCGAAGCCACCGAGATCGACATCGCCACCAAGTCCCCGGGCCGGGTGCTCGACATCCTGGTCGGCGAAGGCGACCTGGTCAGCGCCAACCAGCCCCTGGCCCACATGCAGATGCAGAGCCTGGAGGCCCAGCGCGACGAAGCCCGGGCGCGCCAGCGCCAGGCCGTGACCGGCGTGGCCAGCGCCGAGGCCCAGGTGGCCATGCGCGAAAGCGATGCCGCCGCCGCCCAGGCGGCCGTGACCGCCCGCGAAGCCGACCTGGACAATGCCCAGCGCCGCCTGGCGCGCTCCACCGATCTGAGCCGCGACGGCGCCGCCTCGCAGCAGGAGCTGGACGATGACCGGGCCCGCGCCCGCAGCGCCACGGCCGCCGTGGCCGCGGCCCGCGCCCAACTGGCCGCGGCCCAGAGCGCCATCGCCGCCGCCCGCTCGCAGGTGGGCAGCGCCCATGCCGCCGTCGTGGCCGGTGACGCCACCGTGGCCCGCATCCAGACCGAGATCGACGACGGCACCCTGGTCGCCCCGCGCGCCGGCCGCGTGCAGTACCGCGTGGCCCAGCCCGGCGAGGTGCTGGGCGCGGGCGGCAAGGTGCTCAACCTGGTGGACCTGTCGGAGGTGAACATGGGCTTTTTCGTGCCCGAAACCGTGGCCGGCCGCCTGGCCGTTGGCAGCGAGGTGCACCTGGTGCTGGACGCCGCCCCGCAGTACGTGATCCCGGCCAAGGTGTCGTATGTGGCGGCCACCGCCCAGTTCACGCCCAAGACGGTGGAGACCGCCAGCGAGCGCCAGAAGCTGATGTTCAAGGTGAAGGCCCAGATCGACCGCGAGCTGCTGCTGCGCCACCTGCAGCAGGTCAAGACCGGCCTGCCCGGGGTGGCCTGGCTCAAGCTCGACCCGCAGGCCGAATGGCCTGCTGAACTGGCCGTGAAGGTGCCCCAGTGAGTGAGACCGGCGCCGCCGGGCAGGTGGGCCCGGCCCCCTGCGCCCGACTCGACGGGGTGAGCCTGCGACATGGCAACACCCTGGCCCTGGACAACATCACGCTGAGCCTGCCCGCAGGCTGCCGCGTGGGCTTGATCGGCCCCGACGGCGTGGGCAAATCCAGCCTGCTGTCGCTGCTGGCCGGGGCCCGCGCGGTGCAGCAAGGCCGGGTCGAATCCCTGGGCGGCGACATGGCCAGCACCGCCCACCGCGATGCGGTGTGCCCTCGCATCGCCTACATGCCGCAAGGCCTGGGCAAGAACCTCTACCCCACGCTGTCGGTCGAAGAGAACCTGCAGTTCTTCGGCCGCCTGTTCGGCCACAGCCCGGCCGAGCGCCGCCGCCGCATCGACAGCCTCACGGCCAGCACCGGGCTGTCGCCCTTCTTGAGCCGGCCGGCCGGCAAGCTCTCGGGCGGCATGAAACAGAAGCTGGGCCTGTGCTGCGCGCTGATCCACGACCCCGACCTGCTGATCCTCGACGAGCCCACCACCGGCGTGGACCCGCTGTCGCGCAGCCAGTTCTGGGACCTGATCGACCGCATCCGCGCCGAGCGCCCGAGCATGAGCGTGATCGTGGCCACCGCCTACATGGAAGAGGCCGAGCGCTTCGACTGGCTGGTGGCCATGGACGCGGGCCGCGTGCTGGCCACCGGCAGCGCCCCCGAACTGCGCCACCAGGCCGGTGCCGACACCCTGGAGGCGGCCTTCATCGCCCTGCTGCCCGAAGAGCGCCGGCGCGGCCACCAGGCGGTGCAGGTGCCGCCGCTGGACGCCGCTGCCGACGAGCACATCGCCATCGAAGCCCAAGGCCTGACCATGCGCTTCGGCGACTTCGTGGCGGTGGACCATGTGGACTTCCGCATCCGGCGCGGTGAGATCTTCGGCTTTCTGGGCTCCAACGGCTGCGGCAAGTCGACCACGATGAAGATGCTGACCGGCCTGCTCAGCGCCACCGAGGGCCAGGCCCTGCTGTTCGGCCAAACCGTCGACCCCAATGACCTGGCGATCCGCCGACGCGTGGGCTACATGTCGCAGGCCTTCTCGCTGTACAGCGAGCTCACGGTGGAGCAGAACCTGGTGCTGCATGCGCGCCTGTTCGGCGTGCCGGAGGGCGAGGTGGCGGCTCGGGTGGCGCACATGGTGCAGCGCTTCAGCCTCAGCGAGGTGGTGGGCAGCCTGCCCGAGAACCTGCCCCTGGGCATGCGCCAGCGCCTGTCGCTGGCCGTGGCCATGGTGCACCAGCCCGAGCTGCTGATCCTGGACGAACCCACCTCGGGCGTGGACCCGGTGGCGCGCGACCTGTTCTGGCAGCTGATGATCGACCTGGCCCGGCAGGACGGTGTGACCATCTTCATCTCGACCCACTTCATGAACGAGGCCCAGCGCTGCGACCGCGTCTCGCTGATGCACGCCGGGCGCGTGCTGGCCAGCGGCACGCCTGCCGCGCTGGCCAGCGAGCGCGGCGGCGGCTCGCTGGAAGACAGCTTCGTCGCCTGGCTGAGCGATGCGCAGACGCCGGCCGACCCCCCGGTGAGGCAAGCCGCGGCGCCCACCCTCCCGATTGACGCGGGCCACGGCGGGACATCCGCCACCGCCAAGGCCGTCGCCCGCACCCAGCGCCTGTTCAGTCGCCACCGTCTGCTCAGCTGCGCACGGCGCGAAGCGCTGGAGCTGCTGCGCGACCCGATCCGCCTGGCCATGTCGCTGCTGGGCACGGTGCTGCTGATGCTGATCATGGGCTACGGCATCAGCCTGGACGTGCAGGACCTGCGCTACGCCGTG
>Ga0207978_100138_pt1 | contig 34983 bp, 28 predicted proteins | sample LakWasM100_LOW12_2_FD_183920 | JGI IMG/M metagenome (GOLD analysis project Ga0207978, IMG submission 183920) | Freshwater sediment methanotrophic microbial communities from Lake Washington under simulated oxygen tension - Sediment Metagenome... | ecosystem: Environmental > Aquatic > Freshwater >... | reverse complement strand
ACCAAAAGGGAGGCAAAACTAATTCAGTCTGGTCGACTATTCCAGTGCTGTAGAGTACGCTATACAGCAATTCTCCCTGGTCAATTTTCAATCGGTACGGGTGGTCAATTTTCAATCGGCGCCAACACTCTAATTCTCAAGGGACAATTCACTTGGTCTTGGGCGTAGCGGCATCGCGGCTCAAACAGTCAAGATACCTGCGTTACTGCCCATGTTGTTTGCAACGGCAGTTGAAAGAAAAAGGCGAATACTACTGGTTACGCCAGTGGCAAATAGCAGGCGCGGATTGCTGTTTGGAACACGGTCAGCTGATTGATGCGAATATAGAGCGACACGCCTACCATCGGCATCAGTTTTTTCTGGCCTCTCCATCTGTTTGTCCAATGCTACCGCAGACGCCAGGAAATCCATCGGCCATCAAGGTAGGGCGGCAGATTTATCGTTTGTTGCAACTTTGCACCAGCGGTACGGCAAGTTTTGCTCAATGGACCACCTATTATCATCAGCTTGCCGGAATGGGATACTGTCTTGCCGGGCATAATGTCCGGCATGAGGCAGTCAGGGAGCGAATTCTTGGGCGCTGGCCTGCACTTTGGCTGGAGTCACATGGATTGGCGATTTCTGACACAGAAAGTAACTGGCTGCATTCGATATTTCGCAAGCATAGGAAATCGTTCAGCTATCTTGAGCACATAGTGGTGTTGGATGCATTTTTGCCGGATACATGGCGGATAGACGAGGTGCTGGCCGAGGTTTCATCTATTCGAGCTAGTTTTAATATGCCGGTTACAAAGCCGCTGATTTCGAATGAGAGCGTGACTGAGCAGCAAGCCAATATCAGAGCGCAATGGCAGGCCTTGATCAGACGAAAAAGCGTCAAGCAGGCGCGATCTGAAAATAGGGCGCTGTATGCCAAACTGTACCGTCATGACAGAGAGTGGCTATTGTCTACCAATCAGCTATTCTATTTGACGGCGGCCAGAAAAAACCGGCGAGTTGACTGGCGGCAACGGGACCTGGCCACATGCCGGCAACTGATCAAGATACGGAATGCTCATAAGTCTTTGCTTGATTCGCCTAGGTGGTCGAGGAACTGGTACCTATCGAAACTCGGAAAGAGCGCCATCGTTGAGAAAAATATCCACAAGATGCCGTTAACGGGTTTGTTTTTCAAGCGGTTTTGTGAAGATATTTCAGATTATCAGATTCGCCGTATAACTAAGACATTAAGTCGTTTAGAGACAGAGGATATACATAGATGGCGTTTGCTAAGGAATGCAGGATTGAGTGACGAGCGGTTGACCGATGATGCTAGAGTCCTATTGCATAAAATGGTGGGGAATTAATGCGCGATATTAGGTTTGATGGATTGTCCGATGACACAAAAATTCTATCCATTGGTTCATTATTCAGAAAAATTAACGGGTCTCAATGGGGCGTCAATCTGGGATTATTTCCTGCCCAGAACAAAAAATCTTTGACGCTGTCTAATGCCCCGGTCCTTGTGCGAAAACGAGTGCTAAATCCCTCGGCTGAGCCTAAACAAGCTGGATATAAGCTTTCTTTAGCTATCACTAGTACCCAACTCTGGGAGCAAAAGACACTTGCTGAGTATCCGAACCAATCTGTAATTGATGAGTTAGATAAAAAACAACGATGCTTTCACTTTCTTTCCGACAAAGGGGTGCAGATATTTCTTCCCCAGTTTGAGCTCGCCCGGGTTCTATTTTTTCACGATGGTTATTTATCCCGGACAGCGCTAGATCCGGATTGTCTAAAGGCCGAGTTTGATGTCCAGCATATCAATTCGGAAGAAGCTAGGATCAATGTACTTCCGTCATCCAGCTACCCATTGAAATCGCTGGATGACTATGGGGCTCGGCGATTATTGAGCTGGCTCCTGATTGATCAAGACGCTAGAACCTCCTTTGAAAGCATTGGTCGATACCAGAAGCTGAACGGCTATGAGAGAACCGATTACCGCTTCTGGGATTTCCAGTTTGATCCGCCGGAACTACCTTGTGCTCGATTTGATGTCAGAGGCCACTTTGATCAAGTCGCCAACTGTATGTTCGTCTACGAAATTACCGGCATACGTGATGTCAAAGTGAATGTTCCAGATGTTGTTGAAATCTACCATCCTAAATTCAAAGAATACGTTCGTGGACATGGATCAGGTAGCGCAAGCGCGATATTCGATAGGCCTGTTGATGAGCACACTGTTCATAATGAGGCGGAGGCCAGTTCAGATAGTCAGCATGCTCTTTTATACGCACCTTCTGTCGCTTTTGAGTTTTCCAAACCGTTCGAGACCCGTAAAGTCGCCGACAAGAAGCAACAGAGCGTTTCAGGTAGAACAGACGAAGAAACTGGTGGTGTTGCATCCGGGAATGTCAGTGTGAATGAGCCAACCAGCAGCGGCACAACGCCCAGTGCGGAGTGGGAGTCTGTTACAGACGAAACGGATGATGTTCATCTGTATGCCAACAAGTTTGATTGTTTTCATCGGATGCTGGATGAGCTGAGCGATACGTATGGGTGTGAGATCAAATCAAAGACACTACGAAAGCTGCCTCCGCTATCTCGTTGCAAGAAGCATTTGCTAACCGATAGTAATCCGAGATGTATTGCTGTAGTAGAGGTTGTATTCGGTGGAACGCATTTCCATATACTGGAAGTCGATACTTCGGATGCTATGAATTTGCTATCGACAAGGTTGTTGAAGCTCAAGTCTCAAGCAAAATGGTATGAGCAACTGGAAAAGCTGGAGAGGGCACTGCTGAAAAGCTCATTACGTTGGCCAAACGGTTTATTGGTGGAATTATGCGGTGAAAATGGCGTGGTAGGTGTTCCACATCCTAAAACAAAATCAACAGATAAAGGTCAGTTGGGATCAGATTCTGTAGCTCATTGGGCTGCGAGGTTCCATAGTTGGATGGCATCGATGTAGGTGTAAACTTGATCGTTTTTTATTGCCAAATTTTCAAAGCTGCTTTACAGGTTTGGAGATATAAGGCCTCAATTTATCGATACGCTTGACCGCTTTAAAAAATAATGGGCATCGTTAGAGATATGTAGCTTATTCAAAAGAGGCCATAATGAGTTCCTTTGATTGTTCTATGTTTCCGGGCAATAATAATTACAGTGTGATATTTTATTTCTATGTTCTGAGCTTGCAAAAATGAGCGAAAAGTCAGAGCAAAACCTTAACGAAGATTTTTGTTTTTATTCAATGATGGATTTCGGGATTCAGTAAATTTTAAAATGAAACTTTCACTACAAGAACAATTATTAAAATCCGGCTTAGTTAGCGCTGCTCAAGCCAAAAGCGTCAAATCTGATAAACGCAAACAAGCCCAACAGCAGCGGAAAAATGGGGTTGAAGTCATCGATGAAGCCAAAGAGCTGGCTCAAAAAGCACAAGCCGAAAAAATCGAAAGGGACAGAGAGCTGAATCAATTACGTCAACATCAGGAAGAGCAAAAACAGTTGGCGGCTCAAATAAAACAGATTATTAAGTTAAACCGGCTGCCTAGAGATCCTGAGGGACTGGCTTATAATTTTACCGACGATAATAAGGTCAAACGACTGTATGTCTCAGAGGCGATGCGGGATCAAATTGCCGAAGGCCGGTTGGCTATTGTAAAACTTGGGCCGCAATATGAAGTGGTGTCAGCCGAGGCGGCAAGAAAAATACTGTCTCGCGATGAAGCCAGTGTAATCGTTTTTAATGAGCAAAATAAGATTGTAGATGTGGTAGATGATGCTTATGCGCAATACCAGGTTCCTGATGATTTGATCTGGTAGAGAGCGAATAAATTTGCGTCCATAACTAATTCAGATTAGTTGTAAAAGTTTTAGATTAGAACAGGAGGGAAAGTCGAAGGGCTCTGAAGAATCTTCAAAGTCCTAGTGTTTATGCTGGAGAGTCTATTATGGTAGATAATCTTTCGAAATCGGTTCGATCAAAAATTATGCGGTCTATCAAGAGTTCTGGCACTCGCCCCGAGCTATTGGTGCGCAAATTGGTCTTTGCTCTCGGATACCGATATCGTCTCCTAAAGCCGAGATTACCTGGGCGGCCAGACCTCGTTTTCCCTAAACGGAAAAAAGTCATTTTCGTGCATGGATGTTTCTGGCATGCGCATTTTTGGCTCTCGCCTGAATGCCCCATTGCACGCGAACCGAATGGAAAATATTGGAAAACAAAACTCCTATCCAATAAAAAACGAGATGATAGGGTCATTTGCTTACTACGGGATGCTGGTTGGGAAAGCCTTGTGATTTGGGAATGCGAACTCTCAGACGCTATGCTTATTCGTAAAAAACTGGCCCACTTTTTAGCTTGAATTCGTATTTAGCGTGGAGAGCGCTCCTTATTCTGCTATAGTATATCCGTTAGAGATACAGTCTCCTTAGACTCATTCCGCATGAGAAGGGGTTTAACAGCAGTTGTTTTCAGCCCATATGGACAATAGGCAAGATATGGCAGAACCAATAACACTACATTTCAATACGCATGCCGACCTTAAAAACGTTATTGGTCAAGACCTGATTAACGACGACAATATCGCAATCGTCGAGCTTGTAAAAAATGGGATCGATGCGGGCGCTAGCTCAGTCAAAATTGGATTCAACGCTTCGACATCGCTAATCTTCATTGAGGATGATGGATCAGGGATGTCCGCTCAAGATATTGAGAACAAGTGGCTGAACATTGCTTACTCTGAAAAGAAACATTCAGCACCCGGCGACAGGGTATTAGCTGGTAACAAGGGGGTTGGGCGGTTCGCTTGTGATCGACTTGGCCGCAAGCTTGATATGTACACAAGGAGAAGCGGGGAGGAGCTTTTGCGTCTCACCGTAGATTGGACTGCGTTCGAGAATAAGAAGGATCTCGAATCTACAATTCAAAAGATCGATGTAACGTTAACGAAGATCACTGAAAATATAGTTGAAGCGGATCTAGGCCGAAAAGCACCGGTACATGGGACACTTCTTGTAATTACTGATCTTCGGCAGAACTGGGATCGAGATAAGCTGATGCTACTCAGGCGTAACTTAGAACGCTTCGTTAATCCAATTGCCGTCTTTGATAAAGGAAGTGTTGAGATTGATCTGGAAGCCGATGCAGAATCATTTCAAGATGCCAAAGACCCTCTTCACAAACGGATTAATGGTCGCATCGAAAACCAAGTTTTCACCAAACTCAAGTTCAACACCACCTACATTGAGTCGACCATCAATCCGGATGGCACAACAGTCACAACAGAGCTGTTCCATGAAGGTAATCGTATCTACAAGTTGGTCGAGGAAAATATCAACTACAAGTTATTGAAAAATATTAATGTAGTCCTCCACTACATGAACCCCTATAAAAAAGCATACTTCAAGCGGCAAACTGGCCTCCACCTAGTTGAATTTGGAGCAGTGTTCCTTTTCATCAACGGCTATCGCGTTCCTCCCTATGGAGACCGCAATATCGACTGGTTGCAGCTTGATGTCAGGAAAAGTCAAGGCACGGCACGTTATCTAGGTAATCGTGAAATGCTTGGTCTTATTGACATCAAGGATTCCAACCATTCATTTCGGATCGTATCTAATCGTGAAGGGGTTGCACGAAACGAAACCTTTACACAGCTTACTCGCGGCCCTGACAGTTTCTTTATCCAGACGCTATCAAGGTTCGAGCGATTCGTTGTGGATGGGCTTAACTGGGATTCCGTACCAGAACATGTCCGTAAAAAACTGAGGTCTGATATCATTCCAGGTGAGAAAGAAATGCCTGAAGGCGAGATTTTCATAGAGTCTAATGATGTCAAACGTAGGCGCATCGCGCTGGATGTCCTCCGAATTGTCGGCGCATCGCCGACGCAAACTTTAGAGTTGGAAGTTGCCACAGATGTGCTTGACGCGTTGTCGCGTGAACGCGAAGAGCAAGTCAGTTCTATCCTCGATAAATTTGACGCATTTAGTGGCGCTGTTGGCCAAGATGTTAAATTGGCCCTAAACCGTGTTCAAGAAGAGTTCAAACGACAAAAGACAAAACTGGCCCAAGCTAGAAAAGAGGTAAGTCGAAAGGATCTACAGGTTTCGCGCCTAAAAACTGTGGCTAGGTCAATCGATCAAGAGAAAAAAGCCCTTCAAAGCCAAGTTAAAACACAGCAAACCGAACTTCTTTTTTCACGCTTGTCAGCTGGCACGGATCAGGAACAGCTCATGTTGCTACATCATCAATCGAAGATTTGCGCTGTTACAGTCAAAAGCCTCCTTGATAGAGCGCTTTCGCAATTGAGGGATGGTGTCGAGGCTAACAAGGTGCTTGAGTCAGTCGAGAAAGCATTAAGCAATACACGGAAAATCATCACGATTACTAACTTTGCTACGAAAGCAAACTTTAAGCTTAAAACAGAAACAATCACAACTGATCTTGCCACTTTTATTCAAGAGTATCTTGAAAATGTAGCTCAAGATACGTCAGCACAAAACCTTAGAGTTACAGTCACTCGTGACTTTGACAAGCCATTTGAAATGCGCTTTAAGCCAATAGATGTCGCAATTGTTTTTGATAACTTGGCAAGTAATAGCTCTAGAGCTCGGGCCAAGCGATTTAACGTTAATTTACGTCATCCAGCAGAGAATGAGCTTATAGTTGAGGTTCAAGATGATGGCCCAGGGCTATCAAAAGAAGTTCAGCCTCCAGATAAAATATTTGAGAGAGGAGTTACAACGACTAGCGGGTCGGGTTTAGGGCTTTATCATGTCAAGCAAACGATCAAACAACTCAACGGCGACATTTCTCTAGATCACTCAAAAAATAACGGATTTAATCTCATAATTAGGCTAATTAAATGAATCTTACTTACCGCATTCTATGGATTGAAGATAACGAGAATTACGTCGACGCCTTAAATCGAGATTATTTGCAAACTCACGTGCAAGATCATGGCTTCAATCTTGATTTAACGTTTAGAATTTCTCCTGAAGAGATTGCTTTAGATGTTGATGGTTCTGAGTTCGACCTGATGGTAATCGATTATCACATCACGGAAGATAACGATCTCAGCAACAATGAGCTTATTGATGATAAAGATGAGAAAACTGGAGATAAGGTTATTCAAGCGGTCAGGGAGCATGACTGCTTAACGGAGGTGATTTTCTATTCTGGCAAGCCTAGGAACGAATTGCGGCAGATTGCCGCAAATAGGGAACTTGAGGGAGTATTTTTTTCAGACCGGGATCCAGATGTTTTACTTAAGAAGGTATGCGATGTTTTCGACCTAACCATCCGAAAGGTGGTGGATATTAACAACATGCGTGGGATCGTGATGGCGGGGGTTGCAGACCTCGACCATCAACTTTCAGACTTGCTTCTGGAATTACATAACCAGCTGGATGTTGAAGGAAAAAATAAACATCACAAGAAACTATTTGAAAAGATGCTTCAAAAAGAAAGAACGATAAAGAAGTTGGTCGAAAATCCAGAAGATGAATTAATAACAGCGTTATTTTCTGCCATTAATGCATTGAAAAACTTGGCGCCAAAAAAATTCGAAGAATTGATTGAGGAACGAGAGTTCGATAGCCACAGCCGGGTTGAGGCTGCCGCCAGCCTCTGTAACAATCACATAAATTTAGTAGAAGAGAAAGCGAAACTCGACGAAATAAAATACCTTCTCAAGTGGAGAAATGCTTTGGCACACCAGCGACCAAAAATCGACGAGGATGGAATTCAGATATTTGAACCTGACAAGGGTCAGCCTGAAGCCTTTGATGAGACTCGTACGCGCGATCTGCGGAAAAAGCTTCGAGAACATAATTCTCATCTGAATAATGTTTTAAAAAGAGCTCGTGGCGAATAAAAACAATCAGCAGCCTAGGTGGGGCTCGTGGGAATATAGGGCTGAGCCAGCAGATACTGCATAATGCCCAAAAACTTCGAAAGATCCCTATGCGATTGGACTTGTAACAAGAGCAGTCACCCCTGGTACTTTTGCAGAAATTGTGTCAAAATTGGAGCCCGTAGCGGGCCTCAATTTAATGATAACATCAGGAACATAGTGAAACCACGCACAACTCTACAGTTTATCGACGTATTTGCGGGATGCGGGGGGCTATCTCTTGGGCTGATGGCTGCCGGATGCAAAGGGATATTCGCGGTAGAAAAGAGTCCTTTGGCATTTGCCACGCTCAAGCACAATCTAATTGATAACGGTGACTACAGCTTTGATTGGCCGGAATGGTTACCCCAGAAGGCCATGACTTGCGAGGAACTCATTAACGCCTACTCCACCGAAATAAGGCAATTGTCTGGACATGTTGATCTAATAGTCGGAGGTCCTCCATGCCAAGGATTCTCTACAGCAGGCAAGCGTGACCCGGCAGATCCACGTAACAAGATGACGGAACAATATCTTTCATTAATAGGGCTAGTAAAACCTCGCTTTATCGTCATTGAGAACGTAGCGGGGTTTGACATGAAGTTTGAGGACGAGGAGGGTATTGAACTCCTCATGGGAGATAATAAGAAAAAGTCATATGCAGAGTATATTGCTACTCGGCTCAGGGATCATGGCTATGAAGTTTCACCAGGATTATTGAATTGTGCGGATTTTGGTGTTCCGCAAAACCGCCAGCGATTTTTGATGATCTGTGAGAGAAAAAATCAACAATCATCTCCAAATTTATTTAAACAACTTCAGAAAAGCCGCAGTTCATTTCTAAAAAAAAGAGGCTTGCCAATCAACAATTATGTAAGCGCTAAAGAAGCAATCTCCGATCTGGAAATCAATGGACGCGAACTTGTCCCCTGCTTGGACTCAACAACTTCTGGCTTCAAGGAGGCTGTTTATAGTCCTCCGAAAATCCCATCCAAATTCCAAGCGTTAATGCGTAAAGCTGCACCGGAAGCTATCCCCAACAGCAGGCGCCTTCCAAAGCATAAACAAAGCACAATTGAATACTTCAGACTCGTCCAATCGATTTGCCGCCCTGGTTATTGTTTATCCATAAAGGAGCGAAATAAAGCAGGCACACGTAAGCACTCAACAACTGTCCTTCACCCGGATTTACCCGCCCCTACGGTAACAACTCTACCTGATGATATTCTTCATTATAATGAGCCACGAATTTTGACTGTTCGGGAGAACGCACGACTCCAATCCTTCCCAGACTGGTTCGCCTTTCAAGAAAAATTCACCACAGGTGGAAAACAACGTAAACAAGAGTGTCCGCGCTATACCCAAGTAGGAAATGCTGTGCCGCCACTATTATCAGAGGCTATCGGGGAACTACTAAGTAAGCGGCTTATTTCATTACAGGAAAACCTGGAACAAAACTCGAAAAAAGTCCAAGTAAAAACTAAGAAAAAAGAAGAGTTAGTTTTTTCGTAAATTGATGCCACGCATACTTAATATATGCACAGCCTAAAACGCTTAGGATATAAATATGAAATTAATCTCCACACTTCTTGATAGCCGGATAAATGCCAAAAACCTGTTAATCGAGATATCAGCCAAGGATTATTTAGCCATAGCTAAGGAGATTCTCAAGAATAATGAATTCCAACGGCGACGTGTAAAATCATCACCAACTTTGTATTCACTATTGAAGGAAGACATACTGCGGGGGTGTGTAATTCCGCCAATTGTCCTTGCATTCGGCGGGAATGGGGCTTTAGAAGTGCAGGAGGGTACTGAGCTTGGTTTTATTCAGGAACATGGTAGTGAGCTTCTCATTTTAGATGGCTTGCAGCGTACATCCTCAATGCTTGATTTGGAATCAGAGCTTAAAACGAAGAACGACATTGAATCACTTAGTAGGCTTTATAAACATATATTACGATTAGAAATATATATAGGCATTAACAGACTGGGTGTGCTCTATCGCATGCTGACTCTTAATACTGGGCAGACACCAATGAGCTTACGCCAGCAAGTTGAAATACTTTATCTCGATTATGTCCGAGTTCCAATAGGTGACATACGTCTTATTCGCGAGGTCGATGAAGCTGCTATAGATGAAATCGGTAAATATTCTTTTAAAGCCGTCATTGACGGCTTTAATTCTTATCTTGAGCGCAACGAACTGCCTATTGATAGATATGATTTGCTTGAAAGCGTAAAGAGTCTTGAAAAATTATCCAAAGAAGATGAACAGGCAAATCTCTTCAAAGATTTCATAGAGACGTATCACTCGTTTGTCGCCAAGATCGATGAAATGACTAATGGGCAGATATTTGATAATGTTGTTTTGGATATTAAAGGGCAGCCATTTGGTGTTGATGCCAGACGCATCTTTTCCAAGGAGCAAGCATTGGCTGGCTTTGGCGCTGCAATTGCAAAACTTAGAGACTTCGGAAAATTGGCATCCTTTGAAGACGTTAAAGACTCGATACAGCATATCGATACGACTGCAACACCATCTGATGCTTTGTCATCGTTGCTTAAACGTCTTGAAGTAATTAGGTTATCTTCAAAGAAGATAGGTAATTCCCAACGTTTGTATTTCCACTTCTACTTCCGCGAATTGTTTAATCCAGAAAGCGATGCATACCGAGACATCTTTGCAGCCGTTGATGTCGCGTATCGAAAATATGAATCCCAAGTGTTGTGATAAGCATGACTCCACACATTCATTTTGATGGCGTTGGATCTCAGCCCCTCACCAAAATTTTTTGTGACCTTAATGCAAGGTGTTTTTCTTTAAATGCTGGAATTAACGATGAGTACCAGTGTAGCGTTGCTTATGGATTTGAATGCTTCAATGATCATATAGAAAATGAGGGTTTGGTCGAGTTATTTAGCCACTCAAAACATGCAGAAAGCAATGTTAAACCCGTTAAGATAGGTTCCAGTTCTAAGACAGTTGGTTGGCTTTGCACAATTGGAGCACTAACATCTGGTGACCATAATTATGTGGAAAATAAGCATTTCCGACGCGCAGCATTTACTGCTGTTTATCTCTTATTGAAAAATTGCAATTACTCGAAAGAGCTAAATGTCCGTAATGGGGATGAGTTGAAGATATCTGATTTATTCGATGAGGAATTGTCTATTCTTGTTTTACATAAGCCGAGTATAGAAACCAATGTCAGTGATACCTACACTGAAATATTGCCTTGTCTTCATCAATATGGTTTTGTACCAATTGGTAGTAGCCCCACATCACAAGTAGAAGTTGACAAGGTTGCTTCTGATAAGTTTTTAAATTTAGAAACAAACATAAAATTAATGCCTGTTTCAAAAGAAGTGGAATTTGCTGAATTCACTGATCAGGTTTTTAGACGGTTGTTACCTTCTGCAACAACACCATTATTGCGTTTCTTTTTGTACTACCAATTAATCGAAACCCTTCTAGCCCGTATTTTCAATGATCGGCAAAGCAAGACGATTGATAAATTGGTAGCTGTAAAAGACAATCCTGTTGAAGCTCATCCGCTCATTGAAAAACTCAAGGTGGATGCATCTGACAAAACACGCATAAAACTCTTGTTTAATGAATACAGCGGAATCGAAACAAAGTTGAATGATCTATATGAAGCCTGCAATCGCTTATTGGTTGAGAGTGGTGGAGAAGAAAAAGAATCTATTGGTGACGCTCTTTATAAAGTGCGGAACCTTATCTTTCATGGCCTTCGAGGGATACCTGAAAAAGCAATGCCGCACATAAGCGAGATTGTTGAGCAGATGAGCTATGCTGTTCCAGAGCTAATGATTTGTTTTCGGATACCCGATGCAGGATAACGCACGTTAATTTTTTGCTTTAATGCTAAGCAATGACCGGTTTTGGTCGGATTTCGTCAGTCGATTGACAGGCAAAAAGCGACCCATCACGGACGATCTCCAAATCTGATTCAATGGAGGCTATTTAACCATTACCGTCAGGACCGTAGGATGTGCTGAGCGATAGCGAAGCGCATCAATCGCGAGCGATGCGCCTCCTTACGTCGGCAGTATCCTATCAGCCATCCGGTTTAGCGCATCGTATCGCCGTGGTGTTTAACCGTACCGTGACGTTGAGGGACAGTTGGGGTGGTGGGCAAGGGTAAATTACCGATTTATCTCGCTCCCATGCGCATAGTAAAACAAGATAAGTTATTTCTAGTTTTTGATCTGGAACGTTCATGAAAACATGCTGGCTTTGCCCCAATCCGCTGGAGGGAAATCATCGAACTGGTGAGCACATAATCCCCAGCGCAATAGGTGGGCGCAAGGAAGTCCATGACTTCATTTGCAGAACTTGCAATAGCACACGAGGCGACGCGTGGGAGGCTGAACTCGCCAAGCAGTACCTCTGGTTTTCGAGTTCCGCTGGGGTCAAACGCGGGAGAGGAGGCACGCATCCCGACTTTAGAGTGCAAACTTCGTCGGGAGAAAAGTTAAAGCTTCGGGCTGATTCTGTATTGGTGCCTGATGTACACGATATATCTGTCGTCGGAGAGTCGGGCGACAGGATAGAAATCGCCATTCGAGCAAACGACCCTAAAACCATAAAGAACTTGCTTAAGAAGATTGCTGTCGATTACCCAGAATTCGATTTTAAAAATGCCACCACCCGTTCAGAGCAAGTAGACAGCTACTTAGACGACCCCCTCTGTATGGATTTCCGCTATGGCGGCCCGGCAGGCGGAAGGTCTATGGTCAAGTCGAGCTTGGCCCTCCTGTCGGAGGTATCCAGTGTTGACAAAAGTAACTGTGGACGCGCGCTGACCTATCTCTTAGATCCGAGCCCTGTGGCACCCACCCCCTTTTGTTTCTTCTTCGATGCCGATCTGGTTGTAAATCGGCCTAAAGATCACCTGTTCCACTGTGTGTCCGTTATTGGACAACCTCTGGAAGGTCGCATCCTTGGATATGTCGAACTCTTCAATTTTGCCAGGCTCCTCATCCTGATCGGCGATGGATACAGTGGCCGAGCCTTTCAAGAGACCTATGCCATTGATCCGGTAGAAGGAAAAGCACTGGACTTGCTCGTCGACTTCAGCCTTGTTAAAGGCCGCCTAGAAGACTTGTTCACAATGGCAAGCGAGCCACCAAAGATGTTTTTGGAGGCTTTTCAACATACGGGCAATCTCGTTCAGGCTCTTAACGCTGATCGAGTCAGAGCTAAGGCCATCTCGAAGGCCCGTGCCGATGCCTTCAAGGCATTGGGCATGACTTCATCGGCGGAAAAGCTTCCGTATGAATTGCGAGAAGAATGGCTTCACCTGTTCATACAGAATCTCAAACCATACATAGAGGCCCAAATCAAAACATCCAAAGCTCCGAATAACGGAGCATAATCGGAGGCACAAACGCCTGCATTCTTGCAATTAAACGCGATAAGACGCGCTGAATGATTGCCTCATAGCCTATAGTAGGGTATGCACCGCATACCTTTTGGGGCGTTTTACACCATATTGACCATCATTTGGTACGCGGTGCGTACCCTACGCCTGCTTTAGGCTCGACATTTGCCATTGGCATTTTTGTTCCAACCGGCGGCTTTTGGCCGATACCACCTGTTCACTAATCCCCAAAGCCGACATTCATTCTGGTGTAATCCTGTTGGAATTGATGGCTGGGCTTGTATTGAAATAGGTGACGGTTTCAATCGAAATAAATGGTGTGTTTAGTATGGAATGCGCAACAAGCAGCAAGATCTGACGAGGTTGGTATTATCGAACATTCATTGCAATGCTGTTGACTTCTTTCAGTATGAAACTTTATTACTTGATTTTTTGTGAGCGATGGGTTTTTATACTCAATCAGTATGATACTTTATTTTTCAATCGCCGATTTTTGCAGCGGTAGAATGCGGTCTCCAGCGTGGTTTAGTATGAAACTTTATTACTCTCTCACAGCAAGAACAATTGTTAAAATCCGGATTAGTCAGCGCGGCTCAAGCCAAAAGCGTTAAATCCGACAAGCGCAAGCAAACTCAGCAGCAGCGCAAGAATAAAGTTGAAGTAGTTGATGAGGCTAAAGCGTTGGCTCAAAAAGCACAGGCTGAAAAAATCGAACGGGACAGGGAACTTAATCAATTACGCCAGCAGCAAGACGAGCAGAAACAGTTGGCCGCGCAAATAAAACAGATTATTGAGTTAAACCGCCTGCCCAGGGATGCCGAGGGATTGGCTTATAATTTTACCGACGATAACAAGGTCAAGCGACTGTACGTTTCGGAGGCGATGCGTGATCAAATTGCTGCGGGACGGCTAGCTATTGTAAAGTTTGGGCAACAATATGAAGTCGTGTCTGCGGAAGTGGCAAAAAAAATACAAGCGCGCGATGCAGGCGGAGTGATTGTATTTAACGAGCAAAACAAGATTTCCGATGTTGTCGATGATGCTTATGCGGCGTATCAGGTTCCCGACGATTTGATCTGGTAGCGTTTTCAGATCCGGCTGGAAATATTCAATAGACAGGTTTTGCTGTGTAATTAATAAGTTCAATGTCTTGTTGACTTTACTATCCGGGGCATGAGCCATAAAGGCAACTGATAGGATAATCTTCATGCCCTTAAAACAGAACGCTTCCCCAGTAGCGCTATCAAACCGGCAGGATATATTCGAATATGCAGGGGGTTACATTCGTAACCGACTGTCGTCAGTATTTTACAAAATACAGCACTGGTTGCGGCCCTGCTCTTTAGCCTGATAAAGCGCCTGGTCTGCTCGTTCAAAGGCCGATTCATCGGTGTCGTTCAGGATAAACTCGGTAATGCCGCAAGAAATGGTAATCGCAACGGAAGTGCCGCTGGCATTAAAACCGGTCTTTTCAATAATTTTACGAAGTTGGTTGGCCAGCAGCAAAGCCGCTTGGCTGCCGGTGTTGGGCAGCAACATGGTAAATTCTTCGCCGCCAAAGCGGGAAATAAAATCAGTTGCGCGGGAATGATCCGATAATTGTTTGGCGATTAACAGCAGCACTTTATCGCCGGCTTTATGGCCATAGCTGTCATTGATATTTTTGAAATGATCAATGTCCCAGATGATAAGACTTAATGGCGAATGGTAACGTTTCCAGCGGGCCAATTCGGTTTCAAGTCTTTCGTTATAGGCGTTGCGATTTGGCAGACCTGTTAAAGTGTCCCGTAATGCCTGGGTATTGGCAATTTTCAGTTTCGATTTAAGCTCGCAGGATTCTGATTCCATGGCTTTTATTTTATCGACCAAATCGTCCAGTTGTTGCTGCGTCTTTTGGCGTTGAATGGCTTCTTTTTGGCTATGTTCCTTGATTTCTTTGGCAATGTTTGCCAGTCGGCTGTTAATGATGCCTTTTAATGGCTCCAGCGTCGTGGCGTTGGTCGAGCTTAACTTTAATTCTTCCATCTGTTCAGAAACGGATTGATCGAGTTTGTTTCTGTTTTCGGCCGATTGTTGCGCCGCGGTGCTGGCGCCCATCACGCTTACATCCAATACGGCTAATTGTTCGGTGATATGGGAGAGAAATTGATCGATGTCTTTTTGTTCCGATTGGCTGTGCTGTTTGATTTTAAGCAACAACTTAAAGGACTTATCCAGAATAGGTTCAAAAGCCGCTGCGGTTTGATTGGGCGCGGCAAGCAATTGTTTTGCCGCTTGCGCCTGTTGATCAAAGATGCTGGGAATTTCGATGCCTTCCAGCAACAGCAATAACTGGCGGCTGATAATGCCTATATCAATGTGATTGGCGATGATGGTTGACGCCGGGGTGTCGTTTTCGGGCTCGATGGCTTCAAGGATGGCGATAAATAATTGATTGGGGGTTTCGAACTTTACCGTCTCAGCTTTTTTCTTCAGCAGTTTTAGGGTGTTTTGCTGTTTTTCAGTGCCGTATTGCTGGAGCAAAAAATCAAACAGCAGTTCGGTTTCTTCGGACCGGTTTTTAGGCGGCTCATGCTTGATTTGAGCAACGGACTGGGTGAATTTTTCCAGCTCATCTTTAAGGGCATGGCTATTGATGCCGCTTTTTAATTGATCGCGTATGCTCAGCAGGTGTGGGTCCAGAAGCGGGTCTAGTCCTGTGGTTGCGATAGTCAGGCGCACTATTGTCTTACACAGCAGGTCTTCTTTTTCCTTGTAGGATTGCTCGGACTGTTCCTGTTCATCAAGCAGGTTTAAATATTTTTCTTTCCATTTATCGGGGTCGGCCGGCTTACTAAAAAAACTCATGATGAACCTTGTCGATGATTAAGGGGTATTGTTGATAGAGCGGGGGGGTTGGTCGGAAATCGCCGAATCGATTTTCCGTTTGTTCAAATAATAACCGATGTTACGCACCGCCCATTACCGCTGTGAAAAAGATAGGCCTAATATTGTCCGAAAAGAGCTTGTTCCCCTCACCCTAGCACTCTCCCGAAGGGAGAGGGGACTTTATTCGCATTATCAAACTACCTTTTATTTACTGTTTTCGCGGCCAATGCGCAGCATCAAACAATAAAATAGTTATAAAGAGCGCTTTTGACGGATAGCGGGCGCGATTATTTTGCTTTGCTTTCCTGTTGGATCAATTGATTGATAACGTCTATCATTTTTTCATGGGAACCGGCTATAGGGCCATTGGTCTTGTACTTGCCGTTAATAATGATGGCGGGAACGCCTGTTACGCCGTAACGACCGGCCATGGCGGTTGCCTGACGTATTTTGGAGTCGACCAGAAATGAGTTGTAAGCGTTATGGAAGTCGGTTTCGTTAACGCCGTGGGCAACAAAGAATTTAGCCAGCTGATCTTCGCTTTCAAGATTCTGTTTTTTGTTTTGTATGGCATCGAAAAAGTCGGCATGAACCTTATCGACGACGCCCAGCGCTTCGGCAGTAAAATAAGCTTTGGCATGTTTGCCCCAAAGGTCGCTGAATACCGCGGGTTGGCGGATAAATTCAACGTTTTTAGGCAGGCTTTTTAGCCATTGCTCCAGTAACGGTTCGAAGCTATAGCAATGCGGACAGCCGTACCAGAAGAATTCGATGACTTCAATTTTATCCGGATTATGCGTGGGTTGCGCCGGGGATAGGGTTTCGTAGCCAACGGATTCGGCTTTTAACAAGGCTGAAAAGGAAAATAATAAGATTAATAAGCTGGTTTGAGCGATTTTTTTAAGCATGGTTAAAGGTCTCTGTAGGTTTTGTAGGGCGATTTTGCGTTACGACTGCGCGGACGGATATTGGCTTTTGTAATATCTGTCCGCGCATCCTGGCAGGTTATGCGGGAGGTTGAGCAACTGCTTCAGTATAAACCGCAAGAATGCGGATTATGCCGGTTGTGCGTGGAGGCAAAAGTCGTAACACGAGTCCGCCCGGCAGTTATTTCATCATCGATATACGATACGAAACGGCTTTTATTTCTTCATCGGTCATCTTTTTTGCAATCATGTGCATTACGTTTTCCGGGTTGTTGCTACGCGCGCCGGATTTAAAGTCGGTCAGCGCTTTTATTAGATAGTCGGCATGCTGCGATTTTAATGCCGGAAATGAAGCGGGTTTATTGCCTTCTCCAAAAGGACCGTGGCAAGCTATGCAAGCGGAGACTTCGCTTTTTAGGTCGCCATTGCGGTAAAGATTGCTCCCTTGAGCAATGATGGTCTGAATAGTCGCTTTTTTGTCGGTCGGTTTTTCGTTGTCATCGTCATCGTCTAAAACAGGCAAGGCGTTTTCTGAAATCTTTTGCGCGGCGTAGTAAGCGGAAATGTCGATTATATCTTCATCGGTTAACGGCAGCGCCATAGCCGACATCATGGCATCGGTGCGGCTGCCGTCTTTAAATGCATGCAACTGCTTTGCCAAATAAGAGGAATGCTGCTGTGCAAGCTTGGGGAATGTTGCTACCATGCTGTTGCCGCTGTCTCCGTGACAGCTGGTGCAGGACTCTGATTTTTGTTTTCCTGCGATAATATTGCCTACATGAGGTAGGGAATGAGCGTTAGCAGGAGCGGAAGCGTTGCCTTCTGCATGTAAAATACTCGTAACACTGGCCAATGCCAGAGAAATTGAAAGTACCTGCAATTTTTTCTTCATCAAATTCCCCTTCGGAATGGTTAGTCATTTGCGCCAGTCTTTTTGTTATTCAGGTTGCTGTGCATAACCAAATTTTACTCTAAATAGTAACTCTAAGCGAGACAACGATGAATCCAGTTTATCATCAAGCAAAATTTATTAACAGTTCGCCCCATCTCAGCAATACGCCCGCGGATCAGGGTCTGGAAGTGGCATTTGCGGGGCGTTCGAATGCCGGTAAATCGAGCGCGATTAATACCTTAACCCGGCAAAACGGATTGGCCAGGATCAGTAAAACGCCGGGCAGAACCCAGATGCTCAATTTTTTTGAGATTAATGAGCGGCAACGATTTGTCGATTTGCCGGGCTACGGCTATGCCAAAGTGCCTTTGGCGGTGAAGAAAAAATGGCATGAGTTGATGGAGACGTATTTAACGCGTCGCAAGTCATTGTGCGGCATTATTCTGGTAATGGATGTGCGCCATCCGTTAACCGAATTCGACTGGCAGATGATAGAGTGGTGCGAGCATACCGGGTTGCCGCTGCATATCTTGTTGACCAAAGCCGATAAATTGAATTACGGGGCGGCTAAGAATAGCTTGTTGCAGGTGCAAAAAGAGCTAAAGGATGTTGGTTTTCCTTTGACGATACAGCTATTTTCGGCGTTGAAAAAAACCGGCATCGATGAAGCGCATGTTGCGCTCGATCAGTTGTTTAATCCTGTTGCGCAGGATCAGAGCGAAATATCGACGCCTTCCTGAGCGAGCAATAATTCGCAGCAGATTGTCGGATTGTTTTGCAGCAAGTTTTGATAAATGATTTCAAGGCCGGCATCGCTACGGGTGGGCTCATGGTGGGTGAAAAACAGTTTTTTCGCCTTTGCCGCGGTAGCCAGTTTTATGCCCGAATCATAAGTGCCGTGCCCCCAGCCTTGTTTGGAGGCATATTCCTCGTTGGTATAGGAGGAGTCGACAATCAACGCATCAACATCTTTCATAGCCAGTACGACTTCGTCCCATTTGGCATCGACAAAAGACTGGAATTCGGCGTATTCATCATCTTCCGGGTCGTAGATGTTGAGCTGTGGTTCGTAATCGCCGGTAAAAAACACCGATTGCCCATCGCAATCGATTCGATAGCCGAAATTTAATACCGGATGACTGAGAACAATGGGGGTGATGGTGGCGCTGCCTACCTTGACCGGTTCGCCCGGTTTGACGGTGGCGTATTCGATGCGGGCGTTCAACTGCGCTTCCCGTATTGGAAAGAAACTGTATTGCAACTGCACGGACAGCGCCCGGTTGATAGTTTCATTGGTTACCGGATCAATCCCGCCGTAGATTTTAATAAGATTGTTCGGGATAAAAATGGGAATGAAGAACGGCAGGCCGTGTATATGATCCCAATGGGTATGGGTAATGAAGATATGCGCCTGAATAGGCATTTCTTTTAGCAGGCTTTGTGCAAGCGCGTGAATGCCTGTGCCGGCATCGAGAATGATCAAATCATTGTCATCGGTCCTGATTTCTATGCAGGTCGTGTTGCCGCCGTATTTAACCGTATTGGGTCCCGGTGTGGGTATGGATCCTCTAACGCCCCAGAATTTAATTTTCATTGTTGTCCTTCAACTGCATGGAGGTAGGCGGCAGGGCGATGCAGGAGCACAAACCGAGCCTTACAAATTAATAAAAGATTGAGCTTCTGTTTTGACGCTTCCCAAATCTCCCAAAGCTTCGCACAGCTCAGGGAGGTGCAAGCCAAAACGGGCGGCAACAGCATCGGGGAAGGCCTCCAGCACAGGATTGCCGCCATCGCCGAATTGCAGGTGCTTGCTGATTTGATTGGCGGCAAACACGCAATCTCGCAAGACGTTTTGGCTATGGCCAATATCATGGTGATAAGCGATGGCGTCGATTAGCGGGGCGGAAAGCTCCCATTTTTCGGCCAGCATTTTGCCCGCCTGCGAATGATTAAGACCGATAAATTCGAGTTCGGTTTGATGTAGGGGCAGTTGCTGTTCGCGGCTCTTTTCCAGCGCCAGTTTGAATGCATCGGGCATAAATTCGGCGAAGACCACTTTGCCAAAGTCGTGCAGTAAGCCGGCCACAAAACAATCGCTGCATTCCGTTGAGGGCAGGCCTATGCGTTCAGCCAGCAGTTTGCTGATCGCCGCGGTGGTCAACGAATGCAACAGGAAACCGGAGGTATTGAAATTGGCCTTGTTGTCGGCATTCAACATGCCCATTGCGGCGACGCCCAAGGCGAGGTTTTTGATGGTATTCAGGCCGATATGGACAACCGCCCGCTGCACCGAGGTGATTTTTTGAGGTAAGCCGTAGAAAGACGAGTTAATGGCTTTAAGAATTTTAACAGTCATGATCGGGTCGCATTCAATAACGCGGATAATATCTTTTGCCGACGCGTTGATGTCTGAGGTTAATTGCACCACCTGCTGGACGCTTTTAGGAAAAGCGGGCATTTTTTCAACGAGGACGAGGAGTTTTTCGTTCTTTGAGTTAGGCATTTAAAAAGTCGTTAAACAATAATCAACAAGGAACATCGCAGCGAAAAGTATTGGCCAGTCATTGGAATAGGCGAGACCGCAGTTACACGGCCACTATAATACAATATCGGTGCAATGCCGAAAAATAATAACCGGCGGTTAGTGCGCTTCGTCCCAATTATTGCCTATGCCAATATCGACAAGCAGCGGCACGTCAAGATCGGCGGCGGTACACATGATGGATCTGATCTTCGCCGCGCAGTCGTCGACTTGATTTTGCGCAATTTCAAACACCAGTTCGTCATGTACCTGCATAATCATTTTGGCGTCCGGGGTGTCCTTATACAACCATCGGTCGGCGGCGATCATGGCGCGTTTAATGATGTCGGCGGCCGTTCCCTGCATCGGCGCGTTGATGGCGGTGCGTTCGGCGTATTGGCGACGCGCGGCGTTGCGTGAGTTGATCTCCGGCAAATACAGCCGTCTGCCGAACAGGGTTTCGATATAGCCTTGTTCGCGGGCTTGTTCCCTGATTCTGTCCATGTAGTTAAGGACGCCCGGATAGCGGGCAAAGTATAAATCGATATACGATTGCGCCTGACTGCGCGACAGGCCCAGCTGCTGCGCCAGACCAAACGACGACATGCCGTAAATCAGGCCAAAGTTGATGGCCTTGGCGGAACGGCGCAAATCGGTGGTGACCTGCTCGGGAGCGACGCCAAACACTTCCGCCGCGGTGGCGCGATGCACGTCCTGTCCTTCGCTAAAGGCTTTTAACAAGCCGTTGTCGGCCGATAAATGCGCCATGATGCGCAACTCGATTTGCGAATAATCGGCGGCGACGATCTTTTTGCCTTCCGGGGCGATAAACGCCTGGCGGATTTTTCTGCCCTCTTCGCTGCGTATCGGAATATTTTGCAAATTAGGGTCGGAGGACGACAATCGGCCTGTTGCGGCGACTGCCTGATGGTACGAGGTATGAATTCGGCCGGTTTGCCTGTCGACCTGTTGCGGCAGTTTGTCGGTATAGGTCGATTTCAGCTTGCTCAAGCTGCGGTATTCCAGAATCAGCTTGGGCAGCGGGTAATCGACAGCCAATTCCTGCAACACCGATTCTTCCGTTGACGGTTGGCCTTTGGGCGTTTTCTTTAATACCGGCAGCTTTTGCTGGTCATACAATATCTCCTGGATCTGTTTGGGCGAACCCAGGTTGAAGGTCTGTCCGGCCAAGTCGTGAGCGTATTGCTCAAGGGAGATAATCTGGCTGGAAAGCTCAAGGCTTTGCTGCGCGAGCATCGCCGCGTCGATTAATACGCCGTTGTTTTCGATGCGGGCCAGTACGCTGATTAGCGGGACTTCCATGTCCGAATATAACTCAAGCAGTCTTGGCTGCTGCGCCAGTTTTGCATTTAGCAACTGATGCAGTTGCAGGGTAATGTCGGCATCTTCCGCCGCGTAAGGCGCGGCTTGTTCTATCGACACTTCTTGAAAGCCTATTTGCTTCGCGCCTTTTCCGGCAACATCCTCGTAATGGATGGTTTCAACGCCGAGATATTCTTTGGCTAAATCATCCATATTGTGTTTGGTCGCGGTGCTGTTTAATACGTAGGATTCCAGCATGGTGTCGTGGGCGATGCCGCGTAAGGCGATGCCGTGATTGGCCAGCACATGCATGTCGTATTTCAGGTTTTGCCCGAGCTTGGCTTTATCCGGGTTCTCCAGCAGAGGCCGCAGTTTTTCCAGTATTGCAGAGCGATCCAGCTGATCCGGCGCGCCCGGATAGTCGTGCGCCAAAGGTACGTAGGCGGCTTGGCCCGGCGTTACCGCAAACGATACGCCGACTATCCGGGCTTTGCTGTAATCCAGGCTGGTGGTTTCGGTATCGAACGCAAACAATTCGGCTTTTTCCAGTCGAGTCAGCCAGTCGTTAAAATGCTGTTCGGTTAATATGGTTTCGTAACTGGAATCGATTTTTGCGGGCTTGTCTTCGCTTTGCACGGCATCGGCTGCAATCGGACTCAGGGCGGGCGCAGCCGAAGAACCTGTGCTGGGCTCGGTCGAAGCATCCAGCATTTTTAACCAGGACGAAAAACCCAGTTCGGCCAATAAATTTTTCAGTTCCGCCTTGTCCATCGGCCGTTGTTTCAAGTCTTCCATGTTGTAGGGCAAATCGAGGTCGCATTTAATAGTGGTGAGTTGTTTGGATAGCGGCAGTTGATCCAAACTGGCGCGCAGGTTTTCGCCGATCTTGCCGGTGATTTTATCGGCGTGGGCGATCAGGTTTTCCAGGGTGCTGTATTGTTCCAGCCATTTTGCCGCCGTTTTAGGGCCGACTTTGGGTACGCCGGGAATGTTGTCGACGGTGTCGCCTATCAAGGCCAGATAATCGATAATCTGTTCGGGCCTGACTCCGAATTTGTCGATAACGCCCTGAATATCCATGCGGCTATTGGACATGGTGTTTTCCAGGATAATATGCTCGGTGACCAGCTGCGCCATGTCCTTGTCGCCGGTGGAAATAATAACGTCGTAGCCTTGCTGTTCGGCGTGCTGGGCCAGCACGCCGAGCACGTCGTCGGCTTCGACGCCGGATTCGATAATCAGCGGCAGACCCATTGCCCGAATCAGGTTGTGCAGCGGGGCGATCTGTACCCGCAAATCGTCGGGCATCGGCGGCCGATGGGCTTTGTATTGATCGTAAAGCGCGTTGCGAAAGGTTTTGCCCGGCGCATCGAAGACCACGGTGATGTAGTCGCTGTGATAGTCGGTAATCAGTTTGCGCAGCATATTGCTGACGCCGTAGATGGCGTTGGTGGGCTCGCCGTTCGCGTTGGTCAGCGGCGGAACGGCATGGTAAGCCCGGAACAAAAAAGAGGAACCGTCAACCAGGATCAGGCGTTTTGGTGTTTGTTGAGACATAAGGTTTTAGGTGTAAGGTTAAAGGTACGTGGCGTCAGGTTTTACGCTTAACATCGACGATATTGGGCAATTGGCTTATTTTATTAAGAACCTGGCTTAACTGATCGGTATTTTCAATTTGAATGGTCAAATTGAGTAGCGCTGAAAAGTCGGGGTGGGTATCCAGTGCCGCATTGGAAATATGAATTTTAGCCTGGGCCAAAATTTGGGTAACGTCATTGAGTAAATTTTGCGAATTAAAGGCATGGATAACAATAGGCACGGCGTAGCTGGCTTTTTTTGCGCCCCAGCTAACCGAAATAAGCTGGGTCTGTTTTTCGGGGCCAAGGTGCAAGATGTTTTCGCAGTCTTTGCGGTGGATCGTAATGCCTTTTTTGTGGGAAATATAGCCGATAATGTCATTGCCCTGAACCGGCGAGCAGCAATGCGCGAAAGAAGTCAGGACATTATCGATGCCTTCTACGGAAATGATTGATTTGGCCTGAGGCTCGGGCTTTTTACGCTGAATCGAGGCCAGCGGGGCTTCCAGTTCAGGTATCTTGAAAAACGCCGCAAGCTGTCGGCTGTTAATGTCGCTACGGCCGATCGCTTCGAGTAATTTATCGGTATCCGGCTGATGAAAATGTTTGGCCAACTCCGCCAGATTGAGCATTTTTAGGCCCAGGCGTTGACTTTCTCTGTCTAAAATAGCCTTGCCTGTGGCCATATTCTGGGTTTGTTGCTGATTTTTAAACCAGCTTTTGACTTTGCCGATCGCAGCCGATGTCTTTAAATAGCCGAGGTTCAGGTCGATCCAGTTATGATTGGGGCCGCCTTCTTTTGCCGTCAAAATTTTTACCTGATCGCCGGATTTTAAGGTGTAAGTTAGCGGCGCAATGCGACCGTTGACTTTTGCTCCGCGGCAGCGATGCCCTATTTCGGTATGGATGGCGTAGGCAAAATCCAGCGGCGTCGAGCCTTTAACCAAGTCGATTAATTTGCCGGCCGGCGTCAAAACGTAAACCCGGTCATTAAATAATTCGCTACGGAAATTTTCCGACAGCGCTTCGTCGCTGCCTTCCTTTCGGCTGCGCTCAGGACTGGTTTCGTCCAGCAGCTTGCGCAACGAGGCGATGTTTTTTTCGATGGCCGCATCATGCTTGCCGCCTTCTTTGTAAGACCAGTGCGCGGCAACCCCGAGTTCGGCAAAGTCGTGCATCTGTTGGGTGCGGATTTGCACCTCGATACGATTGCCCTCGGGATCGATAATGACGGTATGCAAAGACTGGTAACCGTTTTCTTTAGGGTTGGCGATATAATCGTCAAACTCTTTGGGAATGGTTTGCCAAAGACTATGCACCATGCCTAAGGCGGCATAACAGGCGGTCAGGTTGTCGACAATAACGCGCACGGCCAACAGGTCGTAAAGTTCGTCTATATCCAGTTGCTTGCGGCGCATCTTTTTCCAGATGCTGTAAATATGTTTGGGACGACCGTAAATCTCGGCGGAAATGCCTTCTTCGGCGAGCTTTTTCTGCAGCAGGATAATAAACTTATTAATACAGTTTTCCCGTTGCACGCGGTTATCGGTCAGCGACTTGGCAATACGGCGATAGGATTGGGGCTTCAGGTAGCGGAAAGCCATATCCTCCAGCTCCCATTTCAGCTGATGAATCCCCATGCGGTTGGCAATCGGCGCGTAAATGTCCAGCGTTTCCTGGGCGATAAAGCGCCTGAGCTCGTAAGACTCCTTGGGTAAAACCTTCAGTCGTTGCAGCCGGTAAGCCAGTTTTATTAACACGGCGCGGACATCCTGGGTCATGGACAGCAGCATTCTGCGCAAGGTTTCCGCTTGGCTCGGTTGATCGGTCATTTCCAGAGAATAGACGGTTAACTTATTCAGCCAGTTAACATCGTTAACCAGTGTTGCAACGGTTTCGCCGAATTGTTCTTTAATGTTAGGCTTTGGATTTAAATGGGCTAAGCGCGGATCGCTTAATATCGCGGCCAGGATAGTTTTCAGATCGACATTGAAGTCCATCAGAATTGCCGCCACCTCAATGCCTCTGGGGCGAAAATACTGCGGATCTTCAGGGATTTGGGCGATAATCGCCAGCGCCCGATTTATTTGGTCGGTATCGGGCGCGGAAAATCCGCTAAAAAATTGCTTATTGGGCGCGGTGTTTTTTTGCATCAAACGAGAGTCAATAATTTGAAAACTTGGTGGTTATGATAGGTCAATGCCGGCAAATCTAACAAGCAATCATTGCCTACATGGATGTAGGCAAGGGGCGTGAGCAGGAGCGGAAGCTTTGCCTACATGGATGTAGGCAAGGGGCGTGAGCACGACTTGTCTGGTTAAAAAAGCAACTAATCCGGTTTTTATCAGAATAGGAATTCTAGTGAAAAAATAGGTGAAGCAGGCCGGTACGACTTGGGTTTATTCAATAAAATCGTCATGCCGCAAGGGGCGCTTCACCTAACTCTATAGCGTGATAGTGGCGGTTCTATGGTGCATAAGTGCCTGTATATTTTAAACAAATAATTTAAAGTTGAAAAAATGAAAATTACAATATTCGGAAGCGGTTATGTGGGTTTGGTGACGGGCGCTTGTCTTGCGGAAGTCGGTAACGATGTTGTTTGTGTCGATATTGATCAGGCTAAAATTGCCAGGCTGCAACAGGGCATTATTCCGATCTATGAACCGGGACTCGAGACTATGGTCAAGGAAAATCAATCGGAAGGACGCTTAAGATTTACTACCGATATTAAAGAGGCCGTGGATCATGGCGTGTTTCAGTTCATCGCCGTGGGTACGCCGCCGGACGACGACGGTTCGGCAGATTTGCAGTACGTGTTGGCGGTTGCGAAAAGTATTGCCGAGAATATGGACGAGTATCGGGTTGTAATTGATAAATCGACGGTGCCGGTGGGCACCGCAGATAAGGTTAAAGCGGTTATGCAGCAGATATTGGCAAACCGCGGCAAAGAGCTGGAGTTCGACGTGGTGTCAAATCCAGAGTTCCTGAAAGAAGGCGCGGCGTTGGATGATTTTATGAAGCCGGACCGGATCGTGATCGGCACCGATAACCCCAGAACGGCGGAATTGCTCAAGGCGCTTTATGCGCCGTTTAACCGCAGTGTTGACCGGGTCATTACCATGGACATACGTTCGGCCGAATTAACCAAGTATGCCGCGAATGCGATGCTGGCGACAAAAATCAGCTTTATGAATGAGTTGGCAAATCTGGCCGAGCACTTGGGGGCGGATATAGAGCAGGTCAGGCATGGCATAGGTTCCGATAGCCGTATCGGTTACAGCTTTATTTACCCCGGTTGCGGTTATGGCGGATCGTGTTTTCCCAAAGACGTAAAAGCGCTGGAAAGAACGGCAAAGGAACAGGGCTATCATGCAGAATTGCTCAATGCGGTAGAGAATGTCAATAACCGGCAAAAGCACCGCTTGTTTGAAAAAATTAATAAGCATTATCGAGGCAATTTAACCGGTAAGGTATTCGCGCTGTGGGGCTTGGCGTTTAAACCCAATACCGATGACATGCGCGATGCGCCAAGCCGGGTTGTGCTGGAAGCCCTGATTGAAGCCGGTGCAACCGTGCAGGCCTTTGATCCTGAAGCGCAGGAAGAAGCGAGACGGCTTTATGGCGACAAGCCGGGTCTGAGTTATTACGGTTCGCCCAAGGATGCCTTAAAACAAGCCGATGCATTGGTGATTGTTACCGAATGGAAGCAATTTCGTAGTCCCGATTTTGATGAGATGAGCCAACAGCTGCATGATAAGGTGATTTTTGACGGCCGTAATATGTATGAGCCGGACAGGGTTAAACGAAGCGGATTAGCCTATTACGCAATAGGGCGATAAAAAATTTGTATTTATAAGGCAAGCGTCTAAACTAAGCGGCGAATGGTTAATAATAATTTTGGTTGGCAACTATAAGACTATTCAAAAATCATCAATCATATAATTTTTTATAATAGGAAAATAAAGATGCTTAGATTATTAGTCGTGTTATTTGCCGCCTTTTGTTCGTTTAATGGTATTGCCTCACCTGTAAACATCAATACCGCCGATGCAAAAACCATAGGGGAAGCCCTGTCAGGCATCGGCCAGAAAAAAGCCGAAGCCATTGTTAAGTATAGGGAAACAAAAGGCGAATTCAAAACAGTGGAAGATTTGGTTAACGTTGACGGTATTGGTGCGAAAACCGTCGAAAAAATTAAAAATGATATTTTGTTAAGCGATGCGGCGGTTGTCGCGGATAAAAAAACGGAGAAAAAGATAGAAGAAAAAGCCAAGTAGACTATCGGTAGTTATCTCAAACGACCAGCAGTTTTTAAGTAGAGACTGCTGGTTTTTTATTGCCTGGGGTTTATTTGACGTGTGTTATTGGATACAACTATTGAGCGTGAGTGGAGCATCAGTATGTCCGAGCAAAAAACAGGCTGATTGAAAATACTGTAAAATGAATCAACAGGCATGAGTTAAGCGCATTGCGCGGCAGTGCCGGTATTTTTTAATCGCAATGGTTTGAGATGAAATGAGTGACGAATACGAATACGATGATGAAGAGATTGAATATTACGCGATCCGGCCTAATAAAACCCAAATCAAAAAAGATATGGCTGCTCTTTTCGAGTTAAGCGAAGAAATAGCCGAGTTATCGCCGGGGCAATTAAAAACGCTTGAGTTGCCGGAGGTCATCAATAAAGCCGTTGTTGAAGTATCGGCCATGCCGCATAAAGGCGCAAGAAAGCGGTTGCTGAAATTTATTGCCGGTCAGCTTCATAAGACAGATGTAGAGCCTATTTTAGAGAAATTGGCGCGGATCAAAAATAAAAGCGCCCATGCGGTCAGGGAGCACCATATCGCCGAACGCTGGCGGGATCGGCTGATTAGCGAGGGCAATGACGCTTTGACGGCATTGTTGGACGAGCAACCTCATGCCGACCGACAGGTATTAAGGCAATTATTGCGTAATGCTCAAAAAGAAGTCGAGACCGGTAAGCCGCCCAAATCCTCCCGTCTGCTATATCGCCGACTGAAAGAATTATTTAAGGTTGAAGGCGAAGCGGATGATGATGAAACAGAATTCGAGGATGAACAGCGGGAAGACGCTTAAGCGCCTCTCACCAGCAATCGTTGAATAAATCGATTTGCCGGGAATGAGTCTGCCCGGACCTGGATTCCAGCGATGACAGGGTAATCCCCAGCAAGCGAACATCGCGCCTGCCTATATCGGTGTTTTGCAATAAGTCGTCAAGAATGTCGACGAGAGCCGATGCTGCGGTAATAACATGCGGCAGTGTCCGGCTTCGGGTGATTTGCACAAAATCGTGATATTTTATTTTTACGGTCAGGGTATGGGCGAGCAGCTGTTTTTCTGCGACTTTGCCTAAGGCTTTTTCCAGCAGCTTTTGCAACTGCGCAATGACATCCTGTTTAACCTTAATATCCTGCTGAAAAGTAATTTCCACGCCTACCGATTTTCTGACGCGATAGTTATTGACCGGGCGGTTGTCTATACCCCTTGAAATACTGTAATAATGCAGTCCGGCTTTGCCGAAATAGTGCTGCAACGTTTCCAGCGGCAATTCCTTCAAATCCTTGCCGGTCTTGATGCCCAATGAGCGCATTTTTAGCGAAGTGGCCTTGCCTACGCCATGAAACTTCTCGACCGGCAGCCGTTCGGCAAAGTCAGGCCCTTGTTCCGGGGTGATTAAATAAAGTCCGTCCGGTTTATTGATATCCGAGGCTATCTTGGCGAGGAATTTATTATAAGAAACGCCCGCCGAAGCGATCAACAGGGTTTTTTGCTTGATTGCCGCCTTGATGGCTTTGGCGATTAATGTCGCAGAGCCTTGATGCAAGCTGGAATTGCTGACATCCAGATAGGCTTCGTCCAGGGAAAGAGGCTCAAAAAGGTCGGTGTAGTCGGCAAAGATGTTGCGAATGGCTGTTGACGCCTCTTGATAAGCATCGAAGCGGGGTTTTACAAAAATAGCTTGCGGACATAAACGGTAGGCATGAGCTGAAGGCATCGCGGAGTGGATGCCGTATTGTCTTGCTTCGTAGCTACAGGTTGCGACAACTCCGCGAGAGTCGGGAGCGCCACCGACGATGATCGGTTTGTTGCGGTATTGCGGGAAATCGCGCTGCTCTACGGCCGCAAAAAAGGCATCCATATCGATATGAATGATTTTGCGCTTAGGGTTCATTAATCCGGAAAAGTCATTTTATCCACGAAAAACACAAAAGCATTCAAAGAGATACCACGCTATCGACTGCGCTCAATGTGCAAACGGCTAAATCAAAAAGTACTGATTCATTCGGTGTCGCCTGCTTTTTGGCTTTCGCGGATAAATATCGCCTGATGTTATTTTGCGGAGCTCTTCGCTTCCGGCAGGTTCAGGTCAGCGGTCATATTCCAGTCGGAGAAAGGAAAGGGCAGGGTTTCGGTATTGAATGTCAGGAACAGTAAAATATGGTAGGTATAAATGGACAGACTGCGCCCGAAATTAAGAATGTTGACGTTAGCTTTGCCGGTGAGCAGCGTTGATGCCACTTGCAATATGATAACGGCCCAAAGCAGCATTCTGACCAGTCCGCCGATAGCCGCAAAAATCAGCATAAAGAAAATTCTTTTCCAGGTGCTAAGTTGTGTCAAATTGTAGTTGATCTGTTCATCCATCGTAATTAACCTCGGTTCATAATGTCGCGCAAATCAAGAGCCGCCGCATTAGCGCGCGCTATATAATTTGCCATTGACAGGGAGTAGTTGGCGAAAAGACCGTAGCCGCTACCGTTTAAAATCATCGGGCTTAAAATGGGGGTCAGGGCGTTTTCCAGCGCCTTAATCATAATGTCCACGGTACGCATAGCCCGTTTGTCCAATAAAATATCCTCAAAGTCGTGCTTGATGGCCCTGAGTATATGCAACAACGCCCAGCTTGCACCGCGCGCTTCGTAGAAAACGTCGTCGATCTCCAACCAGGTTACTTTGGCGACGGTGGTGCCTTTTTCATCAGCCGCTTCTTTTTCCAGTTCGGTTAATCCGGGGCCGTAGTTGCCGCTGGCGCTGTTTGCGGTCAAACGGGTGGAAAGTCCGCCCAGACGCTTAATCACAACTTCGGTGTATTGCCACAGATTGTCGGCACGGGAATAAAATTGCGCTTTCTTTACGGGGCCGCCGTATTTTTGCAGGCGTTCCATGTATTTATGCAGCGCTTCAACGCCTTTTTGATATTCGGCTTCCGTTGACGGCAGCGCCCAGGAGTCGTTTTCGTAATAGAAGTAAGGTTCGGCAATCGCCAAATCCGGATCTTCAGCCGATTGGGATTGGTCTCTGGCAAAGTGGTTTCTTAAGGCTGATGTCGCGTCGCGCAGCATAACCAATGCGCCGTATTCCCAGTTGGAAATGTTGTCCAGGAATACGCCGGGAGGCGCGACATCGTTAGTGATATAACCGCCGCTTTTATGCAACAAAACCTCGGCGATATGAGCCAGGGTGTTGGTATAAACATAGCCGACCGGCATGCTTTCAGTGGCGTGGGTTTCTTCGGCGCGTTTTACGGCTTCGTCCATGACATTAAACTGCCCGGGCTCTCTGCCCCACCAGGCTCCCAAAAAGACCAGGACGACTACCACGATGAGGACAAAAACACCAAAGCCCCAGAGTATCCCTTTAGATTTTATATCGTTCAGTGTATCGTTTGCCGCCATTTTCGAAGTCCCGTAAAGAGGTTTTTTCGTAGGATCGAAAAATATTTCACCCTACTGCTTTTATATGAAAAATTGGCTACATGGTAGCAGGTTTTTTGGTTATTTGCTTATGGCGCAAGTTGCTATCACGGTTTTTTTTTGGCTCTTGGGTGGGCTTTATCATAGATTTCAGCCAGATGTTGGAAGTCCAGATGAGTGTAAATCTGAGTGGTGCTGATATTGTTGTGGCCGAGCAGTTCCTGAACGGCCCTTAAGTCCTGGCTGGATTCAAGTAAATGGCTGGCGAAGGAATGTCTCAACATGTGCGGATGGATACGCTCGGCAATGCCTTTTTTGACGCACCATTGTCTTAGTCTTAATTCGATGTTGCGTTGACCAAGCCGGACGCCCCGCAGTGAAACGAATAACGCGGGTTCAATAGCGGGGATTTTTACGGTGCGTTGCCGCAACCAGTTTTCAATCGCCGTAACGGCTTTGCTGCCTACCGGCAATACTCTGGACTTACCGCCTTTGCCTAGGCGGACAATCAGCGAGCTGTCCGGCAAATCCAGGTCGGTTAAATCGAGCCCCGACAGCTCGCTCAGCCGCAGGCCGGAGGAATAGAATAATTCGAACATGGCCACGTCGCGTATTTCGAGCAATGAACTGGGCCCGGCTTCCAGTAAGCCGGATACCTGATCGACATCCAGTACTTTAGGAAGCTTTCTGGCTTGCTTGGGCGCTTGAATATGCTGCGCAGGATTTACGGAGGCATGGCCGTTTTTTAACAGGTAGTTATAAAAACTGCGAATAGCGGAGAGTTCGCGTTGCAGGCTTTTACTGCTTAGTTTTTTTCGATGCCGTCTGGCTATATGGGCGCGAACATCCGTGTGCTTCAGGTCGGCCCAATGGTTTATGCCCTTGTCCGTGCAATAGAGGGACAGCTGTTTCATATCCCGCTGATAACTTTTTACGGTGTGTTCCGAGGCCCGAACTTCAACAGTGAGCTGCTTGAAAAAGGCAGCCAGCAACAGTTCGGCATCGGAGTCCATGAGGTTAGCGTTGCTGCAACAAGGTGATCAGCCGGGTCGCTATGATTTCGCTCATTTGGTTTAAAAACAGGTTGCCCATGCTGTAATGGAAGCGGCCTTCTTCCCGGCTGCCGATGGCTAAAATGCCTTCCAGTTCGGTAAAGGCCAGCGGGATAATCGCGCAGGATTTTACTTCAAAGGCCAGCTCGCCGAACAGTACCCGCGCCTGCGCTATTGTTGGGCGACCACATTTGGGCTGATTGGCGGCCAACTCGGCGGCAAACGGTTCCAGGTCTTTACTGTCCGGTTCAATAAACAGATTGGTAATAGCGGCGTCCTGATTGTGTTTGATGATGCGCACCGCCACAAAATCGATCAAAAAGTATTCCGACAGCACCACATCCAGATTGGCGACCGCTTCTTCCAGCGTTGTTGAATCCAGCAGCGCCAGGGTCAGTTTATGCATACGGTTCAGAGAGGTATCGTTATCCCTGGCTATGTCTATCAGCGCGGTGAGCTGGTTTTCCATGTCGTGATGCCGGCTTCTAAACAGTTCCAGCTGTTTTGAAATCAGCGAGACCGCACTGCCGGTGGGATGAGGAATGCTCATGTGTTCCAGCAAACTCAAGTGCTCGTGGAAGAACTCGGGATGTTTGCGCAGATAGTCCTCAACCTGAGCTGAAGTCAGTTCAGGCGATTGCATGATCGCGACTGCTCCCGGCAGTATTGCGGCATTTTCTTCATCCAGGTCGGTCGGTTGCGTCATTTCCGGGGGCTGTTCGTTCATAGGGTTATGTGTCCTTCAAAAACAGAAATGGCGGGTCCGGTCATTAACACCGGTTCGCCACGGCCAGGCCAGTTGATGGTTAACGTACCGCCGGGCAAGTCGACGCTGACGGTATGATCCAGCAGATTGTGTTCAATGCCGACTACCACGGCGGCACAAGCGCCGCTGCCGCAAGCCAGGGTTTCAGCCGCGCCGCGTTCATACACGCGCAGTTTAATGTGTTGGCGATCGACGACTTGCATAAAACCGACATTAACCCGTTCCGGGAAAAAGGCATGGCTTTCCAGCGCTTTGCCCAAGTCCGTCACCGGAGCGGTTTTAACGTCGCTGACTTGAATAACCGCGTGCGGATTGCCCATCGAAACGGCGCCGAAGGCTTTTTCAGTCTCGTTAACCTGCACCGTATAAAATTTAGACTCTTCTTCCGCCAGCAGCGGGATTTCAGCAGGTGCGTGTTTTGGAATGCCCATATTGACTGTGATCAGGTTGTCGGCGTCAAAACGCAGCAACAATTGACCTGAGTCGGTATCGACGCAGATTTCATCGCTGTCCGACAGCTTTTTATCGCGTACGAAACGGGCAAAGCAGCGCGCGCCATTGCCGCATTGAGCGACTTCGCTGCCGTCCGCGTTAAAGATTCGGTATTTGAAGTCGGCATTGGCGCTTACCGCCTTTTCGACCAGCAATAGCTGATCGAAGCCTATGCCGAAGTGCCGGTCGGACAGCAGCCGGATTTGTTCGGGCGTGAAGTCGATGTGCTGATTGATGGCGTCAATGACCACAAAATCATTACCGAGGCCGTGCATTTTAGTGAAGTTGATCATTGAGTCGGTGTTTACACTATGTATAAGCGAGTTTAATTGCTCACCACGAAGACACGAAGAACACGAAGCTCTTATCTTGGTTTCTTCGTGCCCTTCGTGTCTTCGTGGTGAATTTTTATGAAATTTTACGGCAACAAGTGCTCGCCCGCCCAAAGCTGCGCAATCGTTTCCCGTTCCCTGATCACGTGCAGATTGCCGCCGTCGACAATCAGTTCAGCCAGGCGCGGTCTGGAATTATAATTCGAGCTCATGGTAAAACCATAAGCGCCGGACGAGCGTATCGCCAACAAGTCGCCCTGAGCGATTTTAAGCGTACGGTCTTTGCCCAAAAAATCACCGGTTTCGCAGACCGGGCCGACGATATCCCAAGTCGTTTCCGCCGCGTTATTTTGCCGGTTGACCGGAATAATGTTCTGCCATGCGCTATATAAAGCAGGCCGCACCAGGTCATTCATGGCCGCATCGACGATAGCAAAGTTCTTATTGGCGGTCGGTTTAAGATATTCAACCTGAGTCACCAGAATACCGGCATTGCCGACGATAGCGCGGCCCGGTTCCAGTAAAATTTCAAAACCGGTTTGACCTAGCCGTGCCAAAACCGCCTGAATATATTCGGCAGGCTCGGGCGGTTGTTCGTCTTTATAACAAATGCCCAGGCCTCCGCCCAGATCCAGATGATGCAGCTTAATGCCTTCGGCTTCAAGCGCCGCGACCAAATCGAGAATCTTATCCAGCGCATCCAGAAACGGACGGGTTTCGGTCAGTTGCGAGCCGATGTGGCAATCGATGCCGATCACGCTGATATGGGGCATGGCCGCCGCGCGGCGATATTCAGCCATAGCTTGTTGAATGTCGATGCCGAACTTGTTTTCCTTTAAACCGGTGGAAATATAGGGATGGGTTTTAGCATCGACATCGGGGTTGACCCGAAAAGACACCGGCGCGATAACGCCCAACTGCCCGGCCAGCCGGTTAATCCGGTCCAGCTCGCCGCCGACTTCAATATTAAAACAGCGTATGCCGATTTTTAATGCCGCCAGAATTTCATCTTCGCGCTTGCCGACACCGGAAAACACGATTTTTTTAGGATCGCCGCCGGCGGTAAGCACCCGTTCCAATTCACCCAACGACACAATGTCGAATCCCGAACCTAAACGGGCCAGCAGATTGAGTATCGCAATATTGGAATTAGCCTTTACCGCATAACAGATTAAATGCGCCTGTTCGCCGAAAGCCCGGTCGAAAGCGTGCCAATGCCGCTCCAGCGTAG
>Ga0207978_100131_pt1 | contig 39088 bp, 42 predicted proteins | sample LakWasM100_LOW12_2_FD_183920 | JGI IMG/M metagenome (GOLD analysis project Ga0207978, IMG submission 183920) | Freshwater sediment methanotrophic microbial communities from Lake Washington under simulated oxygen tension - Sediment Metagenome... | ecosystem: Environmental > Aquatic > Freshwater >... | reverse complement strand
TAAAACTAGGTAAAAACTTCTTTTATCCCGATGTTCTGGTGGACTGCAACAAAATGGCAGGCAATGATTATTTCTCAACATCGCCTGTGATTATTGTTGAGGTGTTATCTAATTCGACCAGAAAACGTGATCTTACAACAAAACTCATTCAATACATTAACTTACCTTCTGTGCAAGAATATGTATTGATAGAACAGGATATTGTTTCCGTGCAAGTGCTGCGTAGAAGTAACCATTGGCAATCTGAATATTTTTTTCTGGGGGATTCAGTTACGTTTGAGTCAATTGGCTTTACGCTGGCGGTTGAAGCTATTTATGATCGTGTTGACAATCAAGACATGAATGACTTCAGGCAACACATTTTGTTGTCTCAAGGGTAGTAATCCTCTCGGAACAGTGACGGAACTGTACTGGACATTTTCATCGCTTGCGCGGATAGCTTGAAAGGCTTTTCGGACACTATTGAAACGGTTTTCCCCAAGGTGTCAGTGAACTGGGGCTGCGTAAGATCGCTAAAAACCGAACAGCGTTCCCCAAAACCGGGCATCCGAAAAATGTGTTTTGCCATGTCTAAAGCAATTACGCTATTGTTCTTTTCGGACGCCCCCATTACGCCAGTTGAAAATTTTATACTGCGCTAAGGCGGTAAATATCATCCTACCCGCATAACCCAATAAAATTATGATCAACCCAGCCGATCCGACCGGTAGTTCCGAGAAAAATCCTTATTTAGGATCGTTAACAATATTAACTTCGCTGTTTTTTATCTGGGGTTTTATAACCTGTTTGAACGATATTTTGATTCCGCATTTGAAAGCGGTGTTCACCCTGAATTACACCCAGGCAATGTTGGTGCAATTTTGCTTTTTTACCGCCTATTTTGTCGTTTCCGTTCCCAGCGGCTATTTGGTCGAAAAAATCGCTTACAAAGGCGGCATCATTGCCGGGTTATCCATAGCGGGCATCGGCTGTTTGTTGTTTTATCCGGCCGCGAGTTCGCATTCCTACCCGTTATTTCTGGCGGCTTTTTTTGTGTTGGCATCCGGCATTGCCTTGTTGCAGGTCGCCGCAAATCCGTATGTCGCCATATTAGGCAATCCGGCAACCGCGTCCAGCCGATTGACCATGACTCAGGCGTTTAATTCTCTGGGTACGACTATCGCTCCTTATTTCGGCGCGTTATTTATCCTTGCCACTGCGGTTAAAACGGCGGATGAAATCAAGCTGCTGAGCGCTGACGAGTTGTCGGCTTACCAAGCGGCGCAAGCTGCCGCTGTGCAGGTTCCTTACTTGTTGCTTGCCGCGGTTTTATTTTTTATTGCGGTGCTGTTTGCGCTGATCAAATTGCCGAAGATTGAAGCGGCCGACGCGCGGCTTTCAGGCGGCGAAGAGGATGTTCATCAGAGCGCCTGGAGCCACAAGCATCTGGTCTTGGGCGCCATCGGCATTTTTGTTTATGTCGGCGGTGAAGTATCGATCGGCAGTTTTCTGATCAATTTTCTCGGCGAGCCCGCCATTGCCGGATTGGCGGAACAAGAGGCCGGAAAGTATGTGTCGTTTTATTGGGGCGGGGCTATGGTCGGGCGATTTATCGGCGCGGCGGTCATGCAAACAATCCGGCCCGGCAAAGTGCTCAGCTTTAACGCGGTAACGGCGGCGCTGTTGGTTTTAGTGACCATGTTCGGCAGCGGCCACCTTGCGATGTGGACGCTGCTTGCGGTCGGCTTGTTTAACTCGATCATGTTTCCGACCATTTTCTCACTGGCGGTCAGCGGTTTGGGCAAACACACCGGGCAGGGATCGGGGATTTTGTGCGCGGCGATTGTCGGCGGCGCCATTCTTCCTGTCGTGCAAGGATTATTCGCTGACCGGATCGGCATTCAACAAGCGTTTTTTATCCCGGTGCTTTGTTATTGTTATATTGCTTATTACGGATGGCGGGGATACAGATTTTAAGCAATATGTGAAAACAGTTACTGTAGGCCTACCTCGATCAGCAAAACGGCTGCCCGCTTGGCCTGTTCGGCCGAGCCTGAGTTGCGCTTCATTTGTTCTGAGACAATAGCGCCCTCTATGAGCAGGCTTAGCTGAACAGCCAGGTTTTCAGGGGATTTCGATCCGCATTGCCTTGCTAAGTCGGTAATATAGGTTCGAAATTTATCGTAGAATTCTGCGGAAACCTGATGCACGGGATTGCCCTCAAGCGGAAACTCAGCGGAAGCATTGATAAAGGCGCAGCCCCGAAACTCGGGAATATCCATCCATTCGCCAATCACATCAAAAATTGCCAATAACTTCCCTTTGGGGTTATCCGCTTTACGGTTAACTTGATCGACAAACCACGTTCGAAAATCTTCATCGCGCTTACGTAGAAATGCAATTACCAAATCGTCCTTGGAAGGGAAATACTTGTAAAGACTCATTTTTGTGGTGTTCGCGGCTTTGACGATAGCATCGACGCCGGTTGCCCTGATGCCTTGGCTATAGAATAGTTCTGATGCAGTTTGCAGGATTTTTTCTTGCAGATTGATAGGCATAGGTAAACTTCGGGATGATAAAAATATTGTAATTATACTAAACGGTATACTACAATTAATAATAGACCGACCGGTCTGTATTGTGGCGACATAATAAGCTGTTTTTAAAAAATAGTCATTATGGATACATTAAATGGCTATTGTGGCTATGGATTCTACCCTTTTGATATGCGTGTATCGAGGAAATATACAATGATTGAAGCAATAAAAACATCTCATCACGGCGGTTGCCCGCATGATTGTCCCGATACCTGTTCAATGGTGTTTGAGGTTGAGAATGGCAAGCTGACAGGTGTCAAAGGGAATCCGGACCATCCAATGACGCGGGGCGGTCTCTGCGTTAAATTGAAAGATTACGAAAAACGCCATTATCATCCTGATCGCTTGTTATATCCAATGCGGCGCACCGGCCCCAAAGGCAGTAAACAGTTCGAGCGCATCACTTGGGATGAGGCATTGGCTGAAATCGTTACTCGCTGGAAGGCCATTATTGCCGAGCACGGTCCGCAGGCGATTGTTCCCTACAGCTATCTAGGCAATCAGGGGCTTGTTCACGGACTGAATGGAGGCGATGCTTTTTTTAATCGCATGGGCGCTACTGTCACGGAGCGTACCTTTTGCGGCGAAGGTTCGTGTACCGCCTGGCTCTTAACGGTGGGCCCGACTGCGGGCGTCGACCCTGAAAGTTTTATTCATGCCAAATACATTATTATCTGGGCCTGTAATTCAGTCAGCACCAACTTGCATCATTGGCATATTATTAAAGAAGCCAAGAAACAGGGCGCGAAAGTTGTGGTGATCGATACCTATGCCTCTAAAACGGCTAAGGAAGCCGATTGGCATATTGCGCCCAAGCCTGGGACGGATGGTGCGTTGGCAATGGCGATGATCCATACGATTATTGAAGAAGGCTTGGTTGATCGGGATTATGTCGATAATTACACCGTCGGTTTTGCAGAATTAGCAGATAGAGCGAAAACGCGCACCCCGGAATGGGCGGAACACATCACCGGAATACCTGCTGACGTGATTCGCACCCTGTCTCGCGAATATGCCGCCACCCAACCCGCGGCAATTCGCCTGGGTGTGGCGCTTGAAAGACATTACGGCGGCGGTCAAACCATCCGTGCAGTCAGCTGTCTGCCCGCTTTGACCGGCGCTTGGCGTCATGTCGGCGGTGGCGCATTGCAGTTTCCCGTCTGGGAGCATCCGTACCGGTTTGATGTCATTTGCCGGCCGGATTTGATTCCGGAAGGCACTCGCGTCATTAATAGTTTACAGATTGGCCGAGCCCTGACCGATGAGCCGCCGGCAGGTCCGCCGATTAAATCCGTTATGTGTTGGAATGCAAATCCTGTCACGCAAGCGCCGGAGACCGATAAAATCGTCCAAGGTCTAATGAACGAAGAGCTGTTTTTGGTTTCGGCGGAACACTTTATCTCCGATACGGCATCTTATGCCGATATTCTGTTGCCCGCGTCAATGGGCGCGGAAATGGAAGATATGATCTTGTCCTGGGGGCATCTCTATCTGACTTACAATGCCAAATGTGTAGAGTCGCCGGGTGATGCTATTCCTAATAACGAAATCTTCCGGCGCTTGGCTGCGCGTATGGGGTATGAAGAACAGAACTTCAAATGGTCGGATTCGGAATGCCTGGAGAATTATGTAGATTGGGATTCGCCCGCTTGTCAGGGAATCGATCTGGATTATCTGCGCGAACAGGGTTTTGCCCGCCTTAACGTGGGCACCAAAGATAATCGTGCGCCGCATAAAACGGGTAATTTCCCGACGCCGTCCGGTAAATGCGAATTTAAAATAGAAGGCGCGACGAATTTTGTCGCCGGGCCTTTTCGTCAGATGTATGAGGGATTCCAGCCCGGCGAAGCGCTGGATTCATTGCCGGATTATGTGCCGTCAAGAGAAACGGCAGCAACCAACCCTGAACTGGCCAAAAAATATCCATTAAATATTGTCTCGCCAAAAAGCCACGGGTTTCTTAACTCCTGCTACGCGAATATGGAACATAAAATCAAAGGGCAGGGCGAACAATTCGTGCTGATTAACGCGCTTGATGCCGATGATCGCAACATTAATAATGGCGACGCTGTCCGGGTCTTCAATGACCGAGGCGCTTTTGAAGGCCAAGCCAGGATCACTGAGGATGTGAAGCCGGGATTGATCGTCGCAACGCTCGGTTATTGGCGGCAATTAAACAAAGGCACGGTTAACAGCATCAGCTCGGCTGAACTTGTTAATATGGGCAATGCGCCAACGTTCTCCGACAACCTGGTGCAGGTGGAAGTCGTCGGATAGTTAAGGCTTGGTGTAGCAAGCGCCGAAAGGGAAATATACTTGGCTCTGTAACGAAAAATCAAAGCGTCAGCATGGTGATGGTCGGTGAACTCAACTGGCCATCCTGGTGAAAACCGCGCACAACAATGACGTTATCGCCTTCACTTGCCAGCTTTGTTGCAAGGGCATGATGACGAGCCAGTTTGTTGGGGTGGGCATGGCCTGCATCCTCTGCGTGTATCGGTATAACGCCCCAGTATAGATTCATCCGCTGGCAAACCCATTTGTTGGCGCTGATGGCTATCAGCGGCGCAGCCGGTCTTGCCGAGCTCAAGGTCACCACCGACATGCCGCCGCTGGTAATGCTGACGATGGCTTTTGCATGCAGGTCGAAGCAAAGCTGGGCGGTCGCATCGGCTACCGCATCGCCGAAGGGCAGCGGTTTTTGTTCGTTATCCCGGTGCGCCATTTTACCAAAAACATCCTGCTCCTTCATAAACGCCTCGGTTTGTTTGATGATTCGGGACATCATTTCAACCGCTTCAACCGGAAAATGCCCCGCAGCGGTTTCTCCCGACAACATCACCGCATCGGTAGAGCAATAAACCGCATTGGAAACATCGGTCACTTCGGCGCGCGTGGGCCTGGAGTTTTCTATCATCGATTCCAGCATTTGGGTGGCGACGATGACCGGTTTGTTTAATGCCCTGGCGCTTTTGATGAGCTGGTGCTGGGCAATCGGCACGTCTTCCGGGTTCAACTCTACGCCCAGATCGCCTCTGGCAATCATGATCGCATCGGAGGCGTTAATGATGTCCTGGCCGTTAATCAAGGCTTCAGGCTTTTCAATTTTGGCGATGATGTGGGTGTCGTAGCCGCTGGAGATAATCAATTGGCGCAGGTCGGTAATATCTTCGGCCTTTCTGACGAACGACAGCGCCAGGTAATCAACGCCCAAGTCCAATGCAAACAAGGCATCGGCCCGGTCTTTGTCGGTTAATGACGGGCAGGACACATTAACGCCGGGCAGGTTGATACCCTTGTTGTTTTTTAACTCGCCGCCGTAAATGACTTCGCAGCTAATGTCCTGGGCTGTTTTTTCAATAACCTTGAGTTCGAATTTACCATCGTCCAGTAGTATGCGATCTCCCGTTGTTACATCATCAGCCAAGCCGGAATACTGGCAGGGAATAACATTTTCCTCGCCAACAATATCCCGGGTCGTTACTACAACGCGGTCGCCGGTTTTAATAACAATACAGCCGTTTTTGAATTTCCCGGTTCTGATCTTGGGGCCGCAAAGATCGGCAAAAATGGTAATGTGTTGATGCAGGACTTCAGCCGATTCCCTGATTATCGTATACAGCTTGCGGTGGCTTTCATGTTCGCCATGGGACATGTTCAACCTGAAGACATTGACGCCGGCCTTAATAAGATTGTAGATAACCTCGGATGTATCCGAAGCGGGGCCTAGCGTGGCAATGATTTTCGTCTTGCGGCTGGACAGGTGGGGGATGTTGACGTGGATGGGCATTTTATGTGGCCTGGATGATTGTTTTTGTTAAATCCCGATTAAAGCCGCGCATTCTATTCCTGCAATAACCCCAGTATGCGCATTTCCAGCTCGGGATAAGCGCCGAATGCGCAATCCCTGAGTATGCCTTGTTTATCGACCAGGATATGCGAGGGCGTGCCTTTTAAATCGAAACGTTCAAAGGTTTCAGCATGGTAATCGAGAGACTGGAAATAATTAAGCGCTTGCTGCTTGAGTTGTTGTTGACGCTCTTTAGATTGCTGTTCGAAATCCGGTATATAGTTTTGGATGAATTCTGCGATGACATTATCGTTGACCTCGCCGCGATGATGGGTCAAACGATCCATCGCCAGCGGGAACGGAATGCGATAGGGCAGGCGGCCTGCGTTTAGTTTGTCTTGTCGGCTTAATACGCGCAGGGTTTCGCCGACCACCTCGCCGTTTTCGGCCAGACGGGTCAGGTTTTCCAGATTGTTTTTATCAAAATCCTCAAACGCGGTGGCGACGCCTAATACCGTTAAACCGTGTTCCGCGTATTTCCGGTGCAAGTCCGCCGCCTGCGGCAATGCGTATAAAAAACAGCCCGGACAATTGACCTGAAATACTTCGACCAACACGACCCGGCCTAATAGTCGGTCAAAATTGGTCTCAGTTCCCTGAACCCAGGTGGAAACGGATAATAGCGGGGTTTTTTGGCCTAGTTGCGCTTTCATCGTCGGTTCGCTTAAATGGCCAGGGCACGGATTAATTCAAGTTGCGCTTCGGTAGACTCGTTTTTTCCCGTCATGCATGCCGATAAGGGTACCATTTCAATTTCGCCTTTATTAAAAGCCGTAACATGACAGCGTAATCCTTGATAAAGGCCCTGCACCGCGGCATAACCCATTCTTGAGGCGATCAGGCGGTCCAGTGCGGTAGGGCTTCCGCCGCGCTGGATATGTCCTAAAATACAGGCGTGGACGCTAAGATTGTACTGCGTCATCAGCGTGTCTTTTATTTCGTAGGATAAACCGGCTTTTTCGCCTTCGGCCACGATGATAATGGATGAGGTTTTACCCCGCTCGGTGCCTTTGTTAATGCCGTTGACAATCTTTTCGTAATCGACCGCCTGATTCGACAGCACCACATGTTCGGCCCCGGTACATATCCCGACTTGCAAGGCAATGAAGGAGGATTTGCGGCCCATGACCTCGACCAGAAAGGTTCGCGCGTGCGCCGAGGCGGTATCCCTGATGTTGTCTACGGCGTTGACGGCGGTCTGTACTGCGGTATTGAAACCGATCGTGTATTCGGTGCCGGAAATGTCGTTATCAATGGTGCCGGGAATGCCGATCACCGGAATGTCATGCTCCTGATGCAAGGTCATCGCGCCGGCGAAAGAACCGTTGCCGCCGATCACAATCAATGCGTCAATATGCTTTCTGGCTAAAATGTGCGCGGCTTCCTGCCTGATTTCAGGGGTGTGAAACTCCAGGCAGCGCGAGGTGTCGAGAATGGTGCCGCCGCGCTGGATGATATTGCCGACCGACGACAGGTTGAGCTTGTGGATATTGCCCTCCAGCAGGCCGGAATAACCTTTATAGATGCCGTAAACGTCGATGCCCAGGCCGATAGCGGTCCTGACTACCGAACGTACCGCCGAATTCATGCCCGGACTGTCGCCGCCGCTGCACAACACCGCCAAAGATTTTATTGTTTTTATATTAGCTTCCATAGGTCTCGGTTACTGTTGGATGGTTTATGTTGCGCCTATTGTAGTTTATTTGAACAATCTACGGATGCGAGGCTGTCTTAATAATTCCGGTCCTCTTTCGATTTAAAAATAAGTTTTGTACGGCCGCTGTCGTCATCACTATTTTTAGGGAGTTTAAGTCCGTTTTGTCCCGAGCGTTGCGTGTCCGTGAAGGTTTTTTCCTTAGCATGATCAGGGCGGGACGGATAAGGCGGGAGCGGGATACGAGACGGATAATAGGGGTAAAACGGCTGCTGATAGGGGATCTGCATAGTTTGCCGCTCCAGTGCATCGGCCTGCCGCTTTGCCTCATAAGCTTGTTGCTGTTGATATTCAGCACTTTTTTTCAACGCTTCAACAGAGGCATTTCTGTCCCGTTCGGCTTGCAGTGCTTGTTCGGCCTTGATTCTTGCCGCTTCGCGCTTGGCAAAATCCTCTTTCCAAGCCTTTAACTTGGCCTCTTCTTCGGCGACTTTGCGCGGATCAATTTTTTGAATTTCAATCGTTTCCTGTTTTACGGCAGATTCGCATGGCGTGGATTGATAAACCATTTTGCCCGATTTCAGCTGGCATTTAAAAACTTCAGTGTGGGCTGAGGAAGAGAGGAGGCTCAATAAAATAAAAAATACTTTTTTCATAATTGAATACCCGGATCGATAGGCGTTACCGCGATGATACAAATAATCCGGATGGTCGTCATTTAAATTAGTGATGATGGCGAAAGGCGAAGGGGAACGCCTCTTGTTCATTCTGCCGAATCGTTAGCCGCTTGTTGCGCCAAGGCCCATGTTACATGTTCCCTGACCATCTCGGAGTCATGGGCGAGCATAGCTTTTAAGGCGTCAATAATAAACGGCGATGAAGGCGCATTGCCCAACGCCACGGCGATATTCCTGAGCCAGCGCTGATGACCGATTCTCCGTATCGCCGAGCCTTCGGTTTTTGCCAGAAACTCCGCTTCAGTCCAGGCGAATACCTCAAGCAATTGTTGGGTGTTGAGCCGGTGTCTGGGGCTGAAATCCTGTTCGCCGGTCGGTTTGGCAAAACGATTCCACGGGCAGATGATCTGGCAATCGTCGCAACCATAGATGCGGTTGCCGATCAGTGGTCTTAAGTCTTCCGGTATTGAGCCGTGCAGTTCGATGGTTAGATAGGACACGCAGCGTCTGGCGTCGACCTGATAGGGTGCAATAATCGCCTGGGTCGGGCAAATATCCAGACAGGCGCGGCATTCTCCGCAATGCGCGGTGGCAGGGCTGTCGACAGGTAGCGGCAGGTTGGTGAACAGTTCGCCCAGAAAAAACCATGATCCGGCTTTGCGGTTAATGACATTGGAATGCTTGCCGATCCAGCCCAATCCGGCTTTTTCGGCCAAGGCTTTTTCCAGAACCGGGGCGCTGTCGACAAAAGCCCGCATGGAGTCGGGGAGTTGGGAGCTGATTTCTGCTTGGATCTTGTCGGCCAGCTTTTGCAGGCGATTGCGCATCAGTTTGTGATAATCGCGGCCCAGCGCATAGCGGGAAATATAGGCCGAAGCGGGATCGGCCAGCGCCTGATTCATCGCGATGGCGGATTCGGTTTGGTAATCCATGCGCACCGAGATAACGCGTACAGTACCGGGATGCAATAACTCCGGCCTGCTGCGTTTAAGTCCGTGGCGCTGCATGTAGTCCATTTCGCCGTGGAAGTTATTGTCCAGCCAGTTTTGCAAGCGAGCTTCCGCTTCCGGTAAATCGGTGTCGGTGATGCCGACCTGTTGGAAGCCCAGCTCTAATCCCCATTGCTTGATTTGCAAGGCTAGGGTGGTCATTTGTTGGCTGCTGATGTCCATAGCGGGAGGCGAAGGATTAAATGTAGGTAAAATGGAACTGATTAATAAGCCGAGCCGGGCGGGGTATGTTGCTCAGTCTGAAGCGGTAAAGCCGATTCAGCTTAAGGAAACCTCTATACAACCTGCAAGCCCATAAACTGTTGAAAGGGCTGAAAATACTTGTCCGAATGCAATAACGGCAGTTCGTGTTCAATGCAGTAGGTGGCAATCATCGTGTCGATGGTTTTACGAACGGTAATGCCTTGTTGACGCAGTTTTCTAAAGTTTTCGGCGCTTTTTAAAGCCATTGTCGCGCCCAGCATGGCGTGGACAGGCAATGCACAAAGCAAGGTTTTTGCGGCCTGATAATCAGGGTCATGCCTAAATCCTTGCAGCACTTCCGCCAGAATCAGATCCCCAGTGCATACCGGCTGCGCGCCCAGCAACTTATCCAATTTTTTGGTTGCCAGTGTTTCCGTTCCGTTGAAGTAATCGATCCAAACGCTGGAATCAACCAGAATCAACGATCAGTCCTCATTTGCTCTAAATCGCCTTCCCATTTTAACTTGCCTTTAAAGGCTTTGATGGCCTCTTGCTGTTTTAACATCAATAAGGCTTTCAAGCCGAGTTCCACCGCTTCTCGCTTGGACTTTACCCCGGTCGCTTTTAAAACATCGGCCATCAAGGCGTCGTCAATGATTATATTGGTTCGCATTGGATTGTCCTTGTGTAAGGAATTTATAAACGATACACATTAGAGCATGTCCATGGGGCTGGTTCAATCTTGAATAAGCCGTCGATATTGCGGACGGGACAAGTTTGATGGATCCCGGATATGCCATTCATTAACCGAGCCGGACAGGGCATGTTGCCTCGTCCTAAACGTTAAATGTAGTCGCTTTGCTTAAACACCTCTGAAGCGCTGGGGACGGGATTGCAAACCCAGTCCCGCTTTAAGGTGCTAACCTTGCAGATGCCCCTTACCGATACACCTCGTCATGGCTGCCGACATCTAGCAGGATGATTTCTTTATCCGAAAACAGTAGGGTTAAGGTAAGACGATAGCTTGAAGTGATACTGACTGCTTGCACGCCCTTTAGCTTGCCGCCAAGCGGGTGATACCTGAGGTGCGGCTGAAAGGGATCGCGCTCCAGATCGCCGAGAATCGCAGCAAACTTTTCCTTCAATTCCGGGTGCTGCTTTAGAAATTTCCCGGCCGTGCGAGTAAAGCCTGCCGTCCAAACGAGGGTGTACATACCTCAGTCTTCCATGTCCAGTTCCTTGAGCAACTCCTCCGCCGTGCCGCGTTGCACCCGCCCGGCGCGCAAATCTTCCAGCGAGGCCATTACCCGCGCCGTGTGCGCCTCGTCTTCCGCCTCCAGCAATGCCTGATAGCGAGCCTCGAGAAGCACCACATATTGCGGCTGATTGTTTCGTATGACATGGACATCACCTTTGGTAATGAGATCATCCACGGCGGCAATCCCGCGCCGCTTGATCTCCTGAGCAGGGATGGTATTCATATTTAGACTCCTTTTAGTACTTAATCGGGCATTAAAATACCACGCCAAGTGCTATAGAACAACAGACCCAGCGAAATGATGCGCTTCACTTTGTTCAGCACATCCTATGGCACTACATGCCGATAAGTCGAGGCTTAAAGTCGCGATAAACACTAAGACCTCTTATTTATTTTGTTCCTTATTATCGATTATCGTTATTGAGCTACATTGGGCAAACTGTTTATGCTGATATTCACATAGATCAAAATTTCGGGTACCAAAAAGATGTTGCCCGACACGTCTGGAACCCCAACGGGGTTTAAGCCGTTAGCCGGGGGTTGAGCGTAGCGACACCCCCGGATGGCATGAGGCAGAGAACCTCGACCCCGGCGGGGTCGCCGTAATTCGGGCTACAAATAATCCGGGTTATAATCGACACCGGATTTTTCCAGCAACACAACCAATTCATCCTGGAACGATTTCATTTTATGGTGTTGTTCCTGATTGGCGATATAGTTTGCCACAGCGTCCAGCCCGGACGCGCTAACGGTGAAAGCCGCGTAACCTTCTTGCCATGCAAATTGCTTTTCTCCTAATGTATCATGAACCCACACGGAAGATGCCTTCTTCAACTCCCGCATCAGATCGGCAAGAGTGTGCGTGGATTTTAAAGACACCAGCAAATGGACATGGTCATCGATTCCGCCAATTTGTTTTGAAAACCCGCCCAGCCTATGGACAATTCCGCCGAGATAATCATAAAGCCGGGGACGCCATTTTGCATCGATGACGGGAGCACGGTTTTTGGTGCCAAATACGATATGGTAATGCAGGCTAAGATAGGTGGATGCCATGGTAAATTTCGCTTAGATTTTGGGTTTCTGCGACCCCGTTGGGGTCGAGGTTTTGTCTTATGCTATCCGGTCCGGGGGTGTCGCTACGCTCAACCCCCGGCTAACGGCTTGAACCCCGCTGGGGTTGATGCGTTGGATTAACAGATCCATAGGGCGGTTTCGCTTCAGCAAACCGTCAATCAACGCACATTATCCACTACAACCGGGCATAAAAAATCCCCGCATAGAAAAGTCCGAACGAGATTCAAATTCAAAGCTCCGATCATGGCGGATTGCTAGCGCGAATTCGCCTTGCAGCTTTATATCCGCAGCGGTATTTCAGACGTTAACACTTCTACGTGTGCGTAGCCGTTGCTGGATAGAAACATCTTCAAAACATTGGATTCAGCTTCCGGGTCTTGGCATGGTCCAATTGTTATCGTCTTAAGCGGCAGCCGATCTTTCTCCAAGAACCCAATCCTCACAAATGGGGTCAACCCGAATCTTCCTTGTCTGAACTCCGTATTTAGTACAAGCGCCGAACTGCTTGGCTGATAGATCTGCCGGTACTCAGACTCTTCTTCGAATTTTGGGTGCTTTAAGATGCACGCAATGCTGTTCAATTGGGCCTGCAACATGCCTGACACATAGCCTACTTCAACTTCGCCGAAGGATTGACGAACAAAATACGCATCAATTCTTCCAAGTAATTGATCAATGACCGATCTGGCGATGTCATCTCGGTAGATCACTGCTTCCAAAAGGGGCATGCTACCGTCGCCCGTCGCCATCCCAGTTGTTTTGAATCCGAGACTGTAACCTACACGCCCGACGGCATAATTTCGCCACTGGCTTAGAAGGTCACTTTGTGTCGAATAACATGCCACGTACGTATCAACACTGCGCAAAACTGAGAGCGCTTTCTCAAATATTGGTTTTGAGGACTCTGGTAGGTTGGCGCGAACATGATCGACAACAAATTCATATCCGTGGCGATTCTCGCTCGCATCATTCAATTTATCCGTATGCGTTGCCCATACGCGTCCAGAAGAAATAATGCCAATTAGTCCTGCTAGGTCTGTGTAGTGATAAATGACTGAAGCAGGACGATCAGTGATCAGGCTAGCTAATTTGGCCCTGACTGATTCTGCCCAGCCGTTTAGGTCGGATATTCTACGTTCGTACTCTATTTCATCCATCGCAACAAAGTATCGCCATATTCTCGTTTGCTGACTGATTGTGTTGAGCTAAGCACATAACGTTTGAATTCACCGGCCTGCGCGGTTTTTCGCGCAGGCCGGTGAATGATGGGTTAGCCATTGAAGATCAACTCCTTCAAGCGTGCAATATCTTCCTGTACTTTTTCGATAACGCCAACAAGTGAACTTGCTTCAAAAGAGAAGCCTCCTTGCCATGGGTTTCCTTTAATGTCTCGGGGATACCGATGCAGTTGGTCAACCGGCGTGGCTCGCTTGTGCTCGGCAATTTGAAGCTTTAGTTCTTCGAGAATGCGCGGGTCGGGATTGACCAGAACTACTTCTTCGTCACGGAAAGGAAACTCGAAGGCATACTTCTTTCCAGGATAGAGATTGGCATACCGCTTGTGAAGATGCTCCACGTCATGACCGGCGTTTCCACAAAATTGTTCATTTGGAACCTTCTCGAGGATTGCGGCCTTCAGAAATAGCTCGATACCATGAAGTGTGAGAGATAAGACGACAGCGCCCTTGGGATAGGTCGATTCGGCGGGAGATGCCGCGAGGATACCACAGAGCCGCCCGGCAGACTCGAGATATGCCTCAGAGAACGCAAGAAACTGTAGCGAGACACTAAGCGACTCGATCTCTGAGAAGTGGACCATATTCCAAGTCATCGTGGCGTCCAGATGGCTAACGTAAGAGGAAACACAGGGTCAGGTCGCAATCACGCATTCGGTCTCCTAGCCCAGTTGGGCATACCGTTTATACCTGTTATCAAAAAAACGCCTTCAATACCAGCGATATAACGCCAGCCAATAATACGCCGAGCATCCATCTGTTTAGCTTTAATTCGCCGTCAATACGCTCAAAACGAGAATCTAGGCGTAATTCGGTTTCTTTTAAGCGGTGGTCTAATGTCAGATTAGAAACTAAGGTATCTTGCGCCTCGGAAATCACCCGCCAACCGCCTCTGCTTGTGTCAGTGGGAAACCTGCTGATTTTAGCTTGGCTACCAGTTCAAGGGTATCAAAGGTAATGGTGGTCATGGTATTGACTCCTGTTTTTAGTTTAACGCCCAGTCTACCACGACCTGACAGCCGCCGGAAACTTCAGCTAATATTGTTAACCCCGGCATTGACCAACTCAGCCATTGCCAGCGCCTCGCTTTGTCCGCTGGCATTCAGCCCTTGGATAACGCTATGCTGATTTTGCGGCGGTTGATTTTGACTGACTTTCCACTTGCCGATTAATCGGGTGATAACCATTTCAATACCGACCACAGCCCCAAGCAGCTTTTCGGTAAAATCCTCCGGCGCATCCGACACCGCCCACGGCTTGGGAAAAGCCGCTTCGTTTTGCTGCGTTAACGCTTCAAGCTGGGCGCGAACCCAAACAGCATCATCGATAATACGCAAAGTACCGTAGGCATGAACTACCGTGTAATTCCAGGTCGGAACCACTTTTCCGGCTTCCTGTTTAGTCGCATACCACGACGGGCTGATATAAGCATCCGGGCCGTGGAATATGGCCAGCGTTTCAACATCCGAGGCAAGGTCGCGCCAGAGCGGATTGGCCCGCGCTATATGACCGCGCAACACGCCAAACGGTTCGGGTGCCGGTTCAAGATGCAATGGAATGTGATTGGCGTCAATGCCGTTTGCGCCGAGTGTCACCAATGTCGCAAGCGGCCGGTTGCGAATCAGCCCGTGCATGATCTCAATATCGGGCTGTTCAAACTGCGGTGGTAGGTACATGGGGCTACTCGGAAATAAGGACTTCGCTGATTTGAATAACCGGCTCTATGTCGGTGTAATTGGGCATGTCGCCTTGCAACACTGCGGCGTGCGGCATGAAAGCGGCCATGAAGTCTTCAGCCGAATTAAATAGGAAGTGGCACATGGCGATATAGGCCGCATCCGTTCCCGGCATTGCGCCGCCAAGCCCGCGCTCAACTGAAACGCCCTTGAATCCTGGATGGGCGCTCAAAAGCCCAATCGACAACGGCATGTGCGTATCGATGTAATAGCCCATATCGAATCGTGCGCTTGTGTTGTTGGGGTACAGGATGCTGATTTTTATCATGAAGATTCCGTATATGGTGAATAGGAGATTAATGCCGAAAATTGTTCCATGCCTGCTTTTATCATCGCCCCGGCTGCCATTCAGGGTAACAAAGAATGCCTTCATATTCCAGCCACGGCACATCGTGCGATGTCCAGATATGCATTTGAGGAGCGATACCGGGATCTTCATACAGCGTTGCTACACGGACAATAATATGGGGCTGGTTCAAGGCTCCGGTCATGGCGGATTGCTAGCGTGAATTCGCCTCACAGCTTTTGGAGGGTGTTTGCCGGAAACGCCACCTCGCTTCGCTCGAACCGGCTTGTTTCGAACTACCGGGCTCTTAGGTCAAAACTGAACAAACGATACAAGCATCTTTATACTCAAAATCAGAGAGATAACAGCGAATATCTTTTTCAAATAAGCTTCAGGCAAACTATGGGAGCAGCGAGCGCCATAGGGAGCGGCAATAGAGCTACCAAGCGATATTGCCAAAAATGCCGGCACATAAATGTATCCAAGGGTATAGGGATTGCTCAATATTTTTGACCACCCGCTAATCGTGTAGCCAACAGCACCCGTGATAGCAATGGGAAATCCAATTGCAGCTGAAGTGCCAACGGCTCTTTGTATGTTCATATTTTTATAGCCTAGGTAGGCAATAGTGAGAAAACCGCCACCAACAGCAGCCAGTGCTGATACAGACCCGATCCCAACTCCAGCCACAATTAATCCGCGAAAGGTTGTCGGTTTTTGGCTAGGTTTCGGTTGCCAATTAAGAAATATTTGCCCCGCTACAAGAGCCATGATCAGCACAAAAAACAGGGTAATGTAGGCTGGGTTAATGCTAGCGGCAACTTGGGTAACCAGAAAGGCGCCCAGAATAATTCCGGGTGCCATTCCGCCAACGACCCGCCACACGATGGTACCTCGAGAAGCATGTGTGCTGATGCTTGCTGCCGAAGAAATGATCATGCACGCCAATGACGTTCCTAATGCCAAATGAACGACGTTATCTGCGTCTATGCCTTGGTGAGTAAAAATAGATGCGAGCAAAGGAACCAGTATTCCACCGCCACCAAGCCCTAGTAAGCCCGCCATAAAGCCCTAGTAAGCCCGCCATAAAGCCGACTAAGGCGCCCAGCACAATGTACAATAATATCCATTCAACCTCAGGCATATAATTCCAACCTATTTATTGGTTTTTTGGAGCAACCATGCGGTTTCCGTTGACGCAACTTTCCCCTTCAACCCGCCCGCGACATTCTTGCTTTCAACAGACTTCAATTGGTAAGTAGCGCCATAATGTTGCTTCACTTCGTCCTCGTTAACTGAAAACGGTGGGCCGCCTATAAGCTGTTGGTTGTATTCGTAAGTGATCAGTAACTGCGGTGCTGCGTCGGTTATACTCATCAGGTGTGACGTATATTGCTCTCGTATGCCGGCAGGCAGGGCGACTAAAGCAGCACGATCGTATATCGCGCTTATGGACCCAAGCGTTTCAGTAGACACAGCAAAAATATCGCCCACCAGTATGTCGATATTGTTAGCTCTGTAGCGGGCCAATTCCCCAACGTTGGAAATTTCAGGCGCTAAGCCAAGTTCCTTAAACAACTCGTTAATGGCGAGTGCGCTCAATTCTGCGCCAACAACGCGATAACCGCGGGCAAGCAACCAGGCAATATCACGTGTCTTGCCACACAATGGCAGGAAGACACGACTGTCTTTTGGCAGATTTAATCTTCCAAAATGTTCTACCAGGAACGCGTTTGCCTCACTTTCATGAAAAGCGATCTCACCTCGTTCCCATTTTTGATGCCAAAAACTTGCTTTCATATCGACTCCTTGGATTTAAATAAAATAACACCCGCTTAATCGTTTAAGTGTCGTGCTTAGTTGTGTTCTGAGCTATGATAAAAGTTCAAGTCAACTTGAAGTCAAGCATTAATTAGGATAGGTGAGATAATGGATATAGCTGAGGTTGCAAAGGCATCTGGATTACCCGCCTCAACACTACGATTTTATGAAGAAAAAGGACTGATTCAATCAAACGGTCGAAGTGGTTTGCGCCGTCTATTCAGCGCCAATGTTATAGAGCGGCTGGCTTTAATATCTTTGGGGCGTAGTGCCGGTTTCTCGCTTGATGAGATTGGTGAAATGTTTACGCCTGAAGGGCCTGACATTAATAGAGTGCTGCTTTTAGCTAAGGCGGATGAGTTGGACAGAAAAATTAAAGAACTGGCTTCTATGCGCGATGGGCTCCGTCACGCAGCGGTCTGCAATGCGCCAAATCATTTTGAATGTCCAAAATTTCTTCGTCTCCTCCGTGTTGCTGGTAAAAATCGGTTTAGGCAAGCCAATAAATTGAAGGTAAACAAACCTTAAGCGGGGAGCCCGTAAGTATATGGGCTACTCGGAAATAAGGGCTTCGCTAAGTTGAATAGTCGGCCCTATGTCGGTGTAATTGGGTATGTCGTCTTGCAGCGCTTCGGCATGCGGCATGAAGTCTTCAGTCGAATCAAACAGAAAGTGGCACCTGGCGATATAGGCCGCATCCGTTCCCGGTATTGCTCCGCCCAGCCCGCGCTCGACGAAACGCCATTGAATCCGGAATGGGCACCTAAAAATCCAATTGCCACCGGCATGTGCGTGTCGGTAAGTGTCAATATAACTGCGTTTAAATTCATCCATGGCTTCGGGTTCTGAGCCTGTATCCTTGGGAATGACGAAGTTTTTAGTGTTGGCTGAAGCATCTTGCTAATCAGGCCATTTTTTGACTGTTGGTGTCCATAGCTGATGACAGGGATATAATATGTTGTAGTGCAACCGGCAGGTTGCCATAAGATTTCTTGGCGCTACCCAGAGGCAATCTGCCGGTTGCCGCTACGAAATAACATCACAATACATGCAAAATTTACCAATCAAACTCTATCGTGCGGCACAGGTCAGGGAGCTGGATCGGATTGCGATACAGGAACGCGGCATTCCCGGTTTTGAATTAATGAGCAGGGCGGGGCATGAGGTTTTCCTGCGCCTCAAAAAACAATGGCCGGACGCCCGGTCCGTAGCGGTTTTTTGCGGTTCCGGCAACAATGCCGGCGACGGCTATATCATTGCCGGACTGGCATTGGCAGCGGGCTTGAAGGTTTGTGTCTATGCGGTTTCAGACCCTGAAAAACTCGACGGCGATGCGTTGACCGCCTACCGGAAATACCGTGCGGCCAACGGTACGGTTATGCCGTTTCAGGCCGGACAGGCTATTGATGCCGATGTACTGGTTGACGCGCTGCTGGGTACAGGGCTGGATAGACCAGTAATCGGACTTTACGCTGAAGCTATACAGATCATCAATGCCCATTCGTCCCCCGTCATTGCCGTGGATATTCCGTCGGGTTTAAGCGCCGATACCGGTAACGTGATGGGCTATGCGGTAAAAGCCGATTGCACGGTGACTTTTATCGGCCTGAAGCAGGGCTTATTCACCGGGCAGGCGGCAGAATATTGCGGCGAGATTGGCTATGCGCAATTGGGCGTGCCTGACGATGTGTTTGATGCGCTTCAAGCTGCGGCGACGCGTGTCGTTAAAACGGCGTTGCCGCGCCGTGACCGTTGCGCGCATAAAGGTAACTGCGGACATGTGCTGATCGTAGGCGGTGAGCTGGGCTATTCCGGCGCCGCCAGAATGGCTGGCGAGGCGGCTTTGCGCGTGGGTTCCGGTTTGGTCAGCATCGCGACACGGCCCGAGCATGCCGGGCTGATGAACTTGGGCAGGCCGGAGTTGATGTGTCACGGCGTCGAAACTGCCGTACGGCTGGCGGCATTGCTGGAAAAAGTCGACGTTGTTGTTGTCGGGCCGGGATTGGGTCAAAGCGCTTGGGCAAAAGCGTTATTTAATGCCGCGATAGTTTCGGGAAAGCCGCTGGTCATCGATGCGGACGGCTTGAATCTATTGGCTAACTCGCCCACCACGAATCCCGACTGGATTTTAACGCCGCATCCGGGCGAAGCGGCCCGGCTGTTAAACTGCTCCACTGCCGATATTCAAAAAGACCGGTTTGCGGCTGCATTATCCCTTCAGGCCGGCTACGGCGGTATTGTCATTCTTAAAGGCGCGGGTACGTTAATCGCATCCGAACAAGCGCTCGCCGTTTCCAATACCGGCAATCCGGGCATGGCATCCGGCGGCATGGGCGATGTACTGGCCGGCGTGATTGCCGGTTTGCTGGCTCAGGGTTTATCTTTGCAGGATGCGGCACGGCAAGGCGTTTATAATCACGGTCTGGCGGCGGATTTGGCGACTGAAAAAGACGGGGAAAGAGGTCTGCTGGCCAGTGACTTAATGCCTTATCTCAGGCAATTGGTGAATTGATAAGGCATTCATAATCAAATCGGCGCAGGTGAGTAAAATTTTTTTATTCACCACGAAGACACGAAGAGCATGAGGTTTTATTTCTTCGTGTCTTCGGGTGATAAGTTTTTAATCGATTTTTTGTAGATTCACCTGTTATTAATGAGAAGTTACTTTGATGAAGACCTATTTAAAAGATACTGAAGCGACCGAGCAGTTTGGCGCTAAGCTTTGGGCGGAGCTACCGTCGAAATGTCTGATATTTTTGCATGGCGACTTGGGGGCGGGCAAAACAACGCTGGTCAGAGGTTTTCTCCGGGCGGCGGGTTATACCGGCGCGGTCAAAAGCCCGACCTATACGCTGGTCGAAGAATATACGGTAGGCGGCCGCAAGATATTTCATTTTGATTTGTACCGGGTTGCCGATCCCGAAGAGCTGGAATGGATAGGCATAAGAGACTATTTCGGTCAGGATTGTATCTGTTTTATTGAGTGGCCCGATATGGGCAAGGGTTTTTTACCTGAACCGGATAGGGTTATCAGTTTGGTTACGGACGGATTCGGTAGATCGGTAGAGCTACGTAAGACTACTTAGCATTAAAAAATATATGTAACTGGTCTGGAAAAACAAACACATACTGCTATAATCTAAACCGGATTATCACTTTGTGAGTTATGGCGATGGAAAGTTACTGGAAGGTCTTGTTTATTATTGGATTACAGTTATTGGCTGTACCCGGTTATGCGGAACAGATCAATATTAGTGCATTGCGTTATTGGAATACGCCGGATCAAACTCAAATGCTGTTTGATGTGACATCCTCGCCTGAGCATCGGGTTTTTTTGATGAATAATCCGTCACGCTTAGTGATTGATATGCGCAATGCTAACGTAAAGCAGGCATTAAGCCAGCCAGCTTCATCTCACCCGTTGTTTTCTCATGTTCGTGTAGCCGCAAAAAATAAAACCGATATAAGAATTGTAGTCGACTTAAAAAGAGATATTAGCTCAAAAAACATGTCCTTAAGAACCAATAGCATGAATGGACATCGCTTGGTTATTGAGTTGTTGGGCAAAGCCCCGGACGCATCGATCAAGGTTGCGGAGAAGGTGGAGCTTAAAACAACGGTCGGTAAAACGGCCCCTGTTAAAGTGGCCGACAGTAAAGCCATTGTGGAAAAACCTGTTAAGGAGTCTCCAAAGGAAGCAGCTAAAAAGAGCGCGGCCAGTCCGGTTGACGCAATAAAAGTCGCCAAACGGGACAAAGACATAGTCGTTGCGGTCGATGCGGGGCATGGCGGGGACGATCCCGGCGCTCATGGGCAGAATGGCACTGAGGAGAAAAAAATCACTCTTGCGATTGCCAAAAAACTTGCGGGGTTAATCAATCAACAATCGGGCATGAAGGCCGTTTTGGTTCGCAAAGGCGACTATTACGTGGATCTTAGGAAAAGAATGCAAATTGCCAGGGCAGCCAAGGCCGATTTGTTTATCTCGATTCATGCCGACGCTTTTCAAAATTCAACAGTTAAAGGCGCTTCGGTGTTTACCTTATCCAACAAGGGTGCAACCAGCGAGGCCGCGCGATGGCTGGCGAACAGTGAGAACGCGTCGGACTTGGTTGGCGGCGTCAGTCTTAATGATAAAGAAGACGTGCTGGCTTCGGTGTTGCTGGATTTGTCGCAGACTGCGACGCAAGATGCCAGTGTGAATGTGGCCAGGAAGGTGCTGAAAAATTTTGAACATATCGGTGAGTTGCATTACGCCTCGGTGCAAAAGGCCGGTTTTTTGGTGTTGAAATCACCCGATGTGCCGTCTATTTTGGTGGAAACGGCATTTATCTCCAATCCTTCGGAAGAGCTTAAGTTGCTCAATACCGCGCATCAAGCCAAGATAGCCGGTGCTATTTTTAATGGCGTGCGCAGTTATTTCAGTAAGGACATCCCCGTGGAAAGCAAGGTGGCGGCTTTAGATATGTAAGGGAGAAGGCAAGGTTAAGCGGCCATTGCCGCAACGCTGGCAAGGAAGTGAGAATAATTGTCTCCAGTCATATAAAATACGCTCTTTGCTTTAGGCTTGTCGATGCGTATTCATTCACTCCCCACTCAACTTGTTAATCAAATTGCCGCAGGCGAAGTGGTCGAAAGACCTTCATCAGTGGTTAAAGAACTGGTTGAAAATTGCTTTGATGCGGGTGCCAGTCAAGTCAGTATTGAAATCGAGCAAGGTGGCGCAAGGCTGATAAAAATAAGGGATAACGGCTGCGGTATCGTCAAAGAAGACTTGCCTTTGGCCTTGTCCCGGCATGCGACCAGCAAGATTGCCAGCTTACAAGATTTGGAGCGGGTGGTCAGCATGGGGTTTCGCGGCGAGGCCTTGCCCAGCATTAGCTCTGTTTCGCGGCTCACGCTGATTTCACGCATTAGCGATGCCGATTGCGCTTGGCGCGTTAATGCCGACGGTACCGAGCAGGACTTTGATCCGCAACCCGATCCGCATCCGCAAGGCACCACCATTGATGTGCGTGACCTGTTTTACAACACGCCCGCCCGGCGCAAGTTTTTAAAAACCGAAAAAACCGAATTTGCTCACATAGAAACCTTAATTAAACGCATGGCGTTGAGCCGTTTTGATATTGGTTTTATCCTCTCGCACAATCAAAAGGAAATACTTAATCTAAAGCCGGCGGTAACTGAGAGTGAGCGAGAGCAACGGGTTGCCGGTATTTGCGGCTCGGCCTTCATTGAAAACTCAATCAAAATCGATTTTGCGGCGTCGGGTCTACAATTGAGCGGCTGGGTCGGGCTGCCGACCTTTTCACGCAGTCAGCAGGATATGCAGTTTTTCTATGTCAACGGCAGGCTGGTCAGGGATAAGCTGGTTTCCCATGCCGTCAAACAGGCTTATCAGGATGTCTTGTTTCATGGGCGGCATCCGGTTTTTGTCTTATATCTGACGCTTGATCCGATACTGGTTGATGTCAATGCGCATCCGGCAAAGCTTGAGGTCAGGTTCAGGGAAGGCCGGTTGGTGCATGATTTTCTGTTTTCGGCATTGCACCGTTCGCTTGCCGATTTAAGGCCGGGACACCGCGTAATCGAACAATCGGAGTCTGAATCGGCACAGCAAACGCAATCTGTCTTGGATGCCAAGCCAAACAATGTAGCCTGGCTAAACGATAGCGCAACTCAACAATCAAGGCTCGGTTTTGATAATAAAACGGCCTATAGCTCAAGACCGCCGCAGCAAGCATCATTACCTTTATATGTAGAAGAAGCTATACAAGCTTATGCGTCGTTGTATCCAAAACCGGAGCCGGTGGTGCAACCGGTTCAGCCGGAAACTAGGCCTTTAGGTTACGCCATTGCACATTTGCACAATATCTATATCTTGTCCGAAACGCCTAACGGCATCATTTTGGTTGATGCTCACGCCGCGCACGAACGGGTCGCCTATGAGCGCTTAAAGCAGCAATATCAAAACGGCGCGATACCCAGTCAACCCTTGTTACTGCCGATTAAAATAAAAGTCAGTGCAGCGGAAGCGGATTTGGCCGAGCAGGAGCATGAATTTTTTAATACGCTGGGATTTGAAATCAACCGTTCCGGGCCGGAAACCATTATCCTGCGCTCAATACCCGTTTTATTGGGCAATACCGACATGGAATTGTTGGTTCGCGATGTGCTGGCCGATATAACCGAGCACGGCATGAGTCAGCGGATACAGGAAAAATCCAATGAGATATTAGCCAAGGTAGCCTGTCATGGCGCCGTACGCGCGCATCGTCGCCTGACCGTCGACGAAATGAACGCCCTGTTGCGGGATATGGAACAAACCGAAAGAATAGGACAGTGTAATCACGGCAGGCCTACCTGGATAGAATTATCGACCAACGATCTCGATAAATTCTTTCTGCGCGGTCAATAAATTCATACTGGCGTAGGTGCGATCTTTCAGTAGGTCGCCTTTGCCTTAAAGCATTCCGAAATATGCAAAATAAACCCAATCCCCCTGTTATTTTTCTGATGGGGCCTACGGCCTCAGGAAAAACCGCTCTATCCGTGCAGCTTGCTCAGGCGCTTAACGGCGAAATCATCAGTGTCGATTCGGCGCTTGTATTTAAAGGTATGAACATAGGTACTGCCAAGCCTGCGCAGGAAGAGAGGGGCGGTATTCCGCATCATTTGATAGATATACTCGATCCCGCCGAATCATTTTCTACCGGCCAGTTTAGAAAGCAGGCGCTGGACTTAATGGGCGACATAACCGGGCGCGGAAAAATCCCGATACTGGTCGGCGGCACCATGCTGTATTTTAACGTCCTGAACAGCGGCCTTGCGGTACTGCCCGAAGCCGATCCGGACATTCGGGCTAGGCTCGGCCGGGATTTGGAGCGACTGGGTAAGGACGTCCTGCATAGTCGGTTGGCCGAGATTGATCCCGAATCGGCGGCGAGAATTCATCCCAATGACCCGCAACGCGTACAGCGTGCTCTGGAAGTCTATGAAATTAGCGGTAAGCCGTTAACGTCTTTTTTTACTGCAGCCCAAGCGCAAGACATTCCCTATCAAAAAATAAAACTGGTCATTGCTCCTCAAGACCGAGCTATTCTGCATGATCTTATTGCCTGTCGGTTTAAAAAAATGCTGGAACAGGGATTTATTGATGAAGTGGAGATGCTTTATAAACGCGGCGATTTAACCGAAAAAATGCCGTCGATCAGGGCCGTTGGTTATCGGCAGGCTTGGTCCTACCTGCAAGGCGAATATGACCTTGAAACAATGACAGAAAAGGCCATTATTGCCACCCGGCAATTGGCCAAGCGCCAGTTTACCTGGCTGCGCAGAGAAACCGATGCGACACATTTTCAGACAGGACAACAAGATTTGTTAGTCGCAGTGTTGGAGGTAGTTAATGATCAGTTGTCGAGAATGAGGGGGTAGAGTGGGAGTGGTTCTGGGATGCTCATGAGGCTTTACGCATGACTTTGGTCTTCTTGATTAAGACTATCGATCAAAAATGCATATTGATGACAAATACAATGCGAGTTATCTTCGACAAAAATGCCGTGATGTATCGCTAATGGATAGTGTTAGTTTTATTAACAAAAGAAGATGGCACATGAATGCAGCAGATACATGCGGCTAATACACTATGCTGAGATTTGGGGTTGTTTACTCAAACGCAATGAGTTTATCGAATTCAGTCGTGTCTTAGTGGGTCCTGCTTTTTAAAACCATTAGACCGGCCATATACGAGCTTTGCCCAAAAGTTAGTCAACTTTTGGGCAAAGTTTATGAGTTTGTTACGCTGGGGTTACATTCTCGGCTTGTGGACCTTTTTGGCCTTGTGTTACTTCCATAGTGACTTTCTGGCCTTCCCTTAAAGTCTTGCGACCGGCGCCGTTAATTGCACTATGGTGAACAAAAACATCTTTTCCACCTTCTTGTTCAATAAATCCAAAACCTTTTTCATCATTGAACCACTTAACGGTACCTACAACTTGCTCTGACATATCACACTCTTACTTAAAAAATTCGCCAATTTTTGTCGGCGTTACAAATCCCAGCTTCATAATAAAGCCGGCTCAAACTCTAGCTGGGTTAAATAATAGCATTAAAGATGCAAACAGAGCAAAATATTTTAACTAGGTTCAAAGATAATTCCATAATGACCAAAACGTTGTTATCAAAAAACTTTGAACGAGAGGGTTTTTTTGTAAAATTTATGCGGGTTTGTTGAGGCAGCATCGCAAAATAATCGGCGTCAATTGACCTTAATTATGGTTGAATCATAAGTTCCCGATAAGCGCCTTGGTAATATAAAAGAGGTTTCCCCGAGCGGCAAACGCTGTCTTGTACTTCGCCGATTATAATCCAGTGCGTACCTGCATGAATTTTTTCTATGACTTTGCACTCCAGGGACATGATACTGTTATCCAGTATGGGAACCCCGGTAATACCCTTTGTCCAGGATGTGCTTTCAAATCGATGCTCTTGGCTGCTACCGCCGGCAAATTGGTTGGAAACATCTTGTTGAGTTGAGCTTAAAACATTGACAGCGAAGTGCTGGCTTTCTTGAATGCCCGTACCGGTGTCGGCAGATTCATTAATGCAAACCAATACTTGGGGAGGATTGATTGAAACGCTTGAAAATGCGGTTACTGTCATGCCCTGAAGACCGAACTTTTCAGAGTGCGTAGTAACAACGGTGACGCCGCTGGCCCATAGTTGCATAGCTTTTTTAAAATCGTCAACACCAACAGTCATTAATTTCCCCGGTTATTTTTTTATTAAAGATACCGCCTCTCTTTGACTGGAAAAGGCAAAAAGTAGGCGTTTTGTTAAGATTACTCAGGCTTTATGATACAACACCGGGACATACTTGTTAAATAATCGGGGGCGTGGCTATTCGGTTTTTCAAAAAATCACTAAATTGGCGGATTCATTACTCTGAGAACTTTACTAAAATATTAACACGCCGATTTTTTTCTTTTCCTTCCGGTGTTGAGTTGTCGGCAATAGGCATGGTATCGGCGTAAGTAATCGCGCGCAAACGGTTGCTGTCTAGTTGTTGCAAGACCAGGAAGTGCAGAACGCTGGTAGCTCTGGAGGCCCCTAATTCCCAATTAGAAGGAAACTGGGCGGTTTTGATGGGGATGTTGTCTGTATGCCCTTCAATCAGAATTAGGCCTACCGATTGTTTGAATAAGGGCATAAGACGTTTGAGTAAGACCCCGCCAGAAGCGGTTAGATTTGCTTCTGAAGATTTAAACAATACTTTGTCTTGGATTTCAAGTTGCGCATAGCCTTGGGTAACTTTTATGTTGACGGCTTTATCAAGACCAAACTCATCGATTACTTTGGTTAATTGTTGTTGTAAATTGTTTTCTTTCGTTAAGCCGGCAGGAGCTTGTGAGTTGTCAGCCGTATTAGTATTGGCATTGGGTACGGTTTCAGGCGTAATTTTAATTTCCGGTATATTAGTAGGCGCAATGCTGCTATTTTCTATAGATTCAGTTTTGGTGTTAGATTTATCCGGTGGTATCTCGACTTTATGTTCAGTAAGTGGTGCGATTTGTTTTATGGCTTCATTTTCTACAGCAACGGGCGGCGGAGGAGGGGGGGTGACAGGAGCTGTGGCAACAGAGGGGCAGGTTACTGCTACTGTTTTTGCTCGCGTTTTATTGGCGGCTGCTTGTTGCTGTTCCGTGTTTATGCCGCTTACCGTAATTAATGTGATTACCAGCATGACGATGAGCACAAACACATCCAGATAAGTTAATAGCCAGTTTTGTGAGTTGCGAGTGCTTGGTTGGGCCAGTAAATCCTCTAAAGACAGAGAGGATTGTAATTTTAAAAATGGATCTTTACTCATTTTGAAGTACTTGATCGGCTTATTAGGGTTTATGTGGACTGGGTTGATAACCTCGGCAGGCCTCTTTCAGTCTTTTAATTCATTGTCATAGTGCATAATGAATGATTTGAGTGTTTCTCGTACAAATGACGGGCTGCGACGATCTGCTATCAGTGTAATGCCCTCCATGACCATGCTCATAATCATAATGCGCTGTTCAGTGCGCCTTTCCAGTTTTATGGCAATAGGATTAAAGACTAGATTGGCCATGATGAGGCCGTAAAAAGTTGTAATTAAGGCAGTACCCATGCTGTAACTTATGCCTGCTATATCTTTAAGCTCAATGATTTGTAGCATGTTTATCATGGCTATCAGGGTGCCGAGCATGCCGAATGCGGGGGAGTAAGCAGCTAAGCTGTAAAATATGCTGGCTTCTGCTTTTTCTTTGGCTCTTAAGCGGGCAATGCGCCATTTTAGTAGCGACAAAATATCTTCTATCGGCGTATGGTCTACAACAAGCTGAAAGCCGGTTTTTAAATAAGGGTTATTTATGTTCTCGATAATGTTTTCTATAGCATGTTTGTCCTTGTTAAACCACATTTGAGAAACGGCGATAATTTCGTTGGCTTCCTTTTGAGGGTTCAAGCTTTCATAAAAGAAAATAAGCTTGAGCGATTTCAAGCCATGTTTAATATCTCTTAAGGGATAGCTTAAAAAAATAGCGGCAATCGTACCGCCAATGACAATCACCAGTCCTGTCAAATTGAAAAAAGAAAGCGGATCATTGGCAGCAAATATAACAATGAAAATGAATAGGATAATGCTTAGTAAAATACCCAATGCTGTTGAGTAGTTAACTCTTTTTGGAAGTGTTTTCATTAAGGGTTTGCTGAGTTTCATTTTGTAATAATAGCGGAACATGTTGATTGCGTGGATGTTGATGACTTGCTATGCGATAAAATCATATTACATCAATGCGGGTAAATCTACTTATGTATAAATACGGATATATAATGTATATTAGTGGCCTTTCAAAGTGGAAATGCGGCAATTTTTTTATAACCGGCTGTTTTATAATTAATCGATAAAGGGATGAAAAAAGTTATGATTAGTGTTCTGCTTGTTGATGATCATGAGCTTGTTCGAACCGGAATTGAATCATTATTGAATGATGCCGAAGATATAACTGTTATCGGTGTGGCTAAATCCGGTGAAGAAGCTGTTGATACGGTTGTTACCCTGTCACCGGATGTTGTATTGATGGATGTTAACATGCCTGGGATAGGGGGCGTAGAGGCTTGTCGTAGAATCCTGCAACAGGACGCTGACGTAAAGATTATCGCCTTATCTGTTCACAATGACGGCCCTATTCCGCATCAATTACTCAAGCTTGGCGTATTAGGTTTTATTTCTAAGGGGTCGCCTGTAGATGAGATGATTAATGCGATTCGGAGGGTAATGGAGGGGAAGCGTTACCTGTGTTCCGAGGTCGCTAACAATCTGGCTTTTCAGGGTTTGCCTGGAAGCAATGAATCGCCATTTGCACTGCTTTCCCAGAGAGAGGCTGAAGTTGTTACTTTAATTCTTCAGGGCAAAACCATCAAGGAAATGTCGGAAATGTTGGTTTTGAGTGACAAGACCGTAAATACTTACCGTTACCGTCTTTACAGTAAGCTGCATGTAAAAAATGATGTTGAATTAATCCGCTTGGCGATTAAATTCAGCTATATCGATGACGCCTTGATTTAAGTAAGGTTCAGATTTCCACGTTAATTTGCGGAAACCTGAGACGTTAGCAAAGTTTGGCTAGTTTACGCCAGGGCCGAACTGCATTTCCCTTGCCTTATTAAATGCAAATCTAAAATCAATAAACAGAGGTTGTTCAGGCCCCAGCATTGCTTTTAGCAATTCATGTTGTAGTTGAAACTTAACGTTCCCAATAGCTAAAGCACCGATACCTACTGCGCCTTGGGCATTTGTCGCATGGATGAGCGGTTCGCCGCAATCGTCATTTTTAACGCCCTCTATACCAAAAGGCGGAACGGCATTAACATCGCCGGCCACTTTCAATTGTGTAGCCTCTTTTAATACGCCTGCGTTTAAAACCTGAATGCCTGCCTTGGCTGTGCAGAAAATAATGTCGGTATGAGTCATCAGTCGGGCTTTATCGGCGTCGGAATTGGCCAATGCTCCTTTAAGTGTGCAATTAAAGCGGCGATTATAGGCTTTAGCAACATCCAGGGCTGTATCAACTGATAAGTGATCCGTTATTGTCACATCGGCACCGGCTAATGAGGCGATAATGCCGGTAGCAATGCCGACGGGACCTGTTCCGCCAAAAATAACAACTGAGCAATCTTTCAGTTCTTTACGGTGTTTTGCTTTCAGTTCTTTCTCGGCACAAGTAACTAATGCCGCGGCCGTAGTAAAAGCGCCGCTGGGGTCGGCAAAAACCGAGACATCAAAAGGCGAGACCATGGCTTGTTTGCTTGTTTTCAGCATGTCCATGGCCAAGCCTAAATCGCGGCCGCCGATAAAGATTCCGGTGCGTTTTACGCCTGATGGGCTGCGGGAGAAGGTGGCATCTTGAGTGAGTCCATAAACGCTATCCAATTTGACGTTGTTATATGGGATAAGCACATCAAATCCTGCATCCAGAGCCATGTTAATGTCGAATGGGCTATTGTTCGGCATGGGGTCAAGCATATGAAGAATGCTGCGTTTTGCCATTAGGGTTCCTTGGTTTATTATGCAGGTTAATCCGAAAGGTTAGACTCAAGAGCTTGATTTAATATATTCTCTTGCGGTTTCAAAAGCATGCTCAAAATGCAGATAAACAGGTTTGTCGCTATTGATCATTTTTTTCAACAATAGGACTTGAGTCTGGAATTTAATGTTACCGATTGCCATAGCGCCCAAGCCGACAGCGCCACTTTTTGAGCCATCAATGGCGGTGCCGTTATGGAAGGCGTCGACGCCCGCGATGCCGGCCGGCGGTACGGCATTTGCGTCGGCAGCCACTTTGAGTTGCGGAGCCGATGCGATAAGTTCTGCGCTTAATAATTCAATACCGGCAGCGCCGGTTGCAAAAACAACATCGGCAGTTTTGATGTATTCCGCTTTGTCCGCATCTGCGCCGGCTTCAATAGTGATTTTACCTTCGCCGAATTCATTGTTGCACATGTCGGCAATGGCTTGAGCTTTATCCAGTTGACGACCAATGAGTTTTACTTTTGCTCCGTCTTGGGCTGCGATGACAGCGACTACTTGGCCAACAGGTCCGGTTCCGCCCAGTACCAGGATATTTTTTCCTTCCAGAGTGGTGTTGAATTTAGCCATCAGTTCACGTTCAACCGCCGCAACCATGCCTGCTGCGGTAGTAAATGCTCCGCTAGGATCAGCAAATACGGAAACTTCAAAAGGAGCGAACATTGAGCGTTTGGCTATGTTCAGCATATCCATAGCTTGCTTGGTATCGCGCCCGCCAATGAATATTCCGGTGCGCTTTAAATTTTTAGGGCTGCGCGAAAAAATAGCGTCCTGCACCAAGCCTTGAATTTCGCTGGGTTCAACATTGGTATAGGGTAATGCGGAAACCCAGCCCGCATCCAATGCCATATTGACATCGAACGGACTCAGGTTTTTAGCTGTGGTTAGCATGTGTAAAATGAACGGCTTTTCCATGGTATCTCCTTTATGTATTTATCCGCTAAGTATAAAAGAAAACACGGCAGAATAAAAATGCCCATGCGCATTTGAGTTTTAAAGCCGTGTTGAACCTGTGTATTATTGAAACAGTTTTATGTTTTCGAGGTTGTAATGCATATTGTTGTTTTAGTTAAAGGTTGGCAGACATGAATGATCTAAAAAACCGGCAACGGCGCCTGGCTTATGATGCCCGCAATAAGCAAATAGATAAGGAAGCGATGAGCCGGGCTATTTGCGCGCAATTCGTAGCGCACCCGGTTTATCGACAGGCCGAAACGGTGATGTGGTATGTCCATTGCCGCTCGGAAGTCAGGACTCAGTCGGCATTGTTAGGCGAACTGGAAGCCGGTAAGCGCATGGTCATTCCCTACTGCACTAAAGATGAGCAAGGGCGCAATAAACTGGGTTTATGGCGGTTGGAGGATTTTTCAGAACTGGTGCCGGGAATGTGGGGGATTTTAGAACCGCCCAAGCAACGTTGGGGCGAGTTGGGCAAAGAAGTTGCCCCTACACAGCTCGATTGCGTGATGGCGCCGGGCGTAGCGTTTGACCGAAATGGCGGGCGCTTGGGTAATGGCGCGGGTTATTATGATCGTTTGTTGGCGAGTGTCAGAGCCGACGCCGTATTAATCGGCGTTTGTTTTGAGTCTCAGTTGGTTGAGCAAGTCGCCATGGATGCTCATGATGTAGTGATGGATATGGTAATGACGGAAAAAAACCTTTATGCCGGTAAAGGACGGCAGTTTTCTAACTGATGGACTTTCAAGTATTGAAAGACAGCGTTTATTCCTCTCCGGCTTTTGTTTTGGATGAAATGGAAATGACCAAAGCCTTGGAAACATTAGCCGAGCTGAGAACGCAATGTGGCTGCAAAATTTTATATTCCATAAAATCATTGCCTTTTTCAGCCGTCATGGACATGGCGAAACCTTTTGTTGACGGCTTTTCAGTCAGTTCCTTATTTGAAGCGCGGCTGGCCAATGAAGTTTTGGCAGGACAGGGCAGCATTCACTTGACTACGCCCGGTATAAGGCAAGATGAGCTTGATGAGTTAAGAGTGCTGTGTTCGCATATCAGCTTTAATTCCCTGACTCAGTATCAGCGGTATTCTGAAACGGCCGGGGAGCAGTCTTCAATCGGCTTAAGAGTTAATCCCAAATTGTCTTTTCTGCACGACGATCGATTCGACCCGTGTCGGGAGCATTCAAAGTTGGGCGTGGCTATTGAAGAATTGTATCAATCGATTTGCCCGAATCAAATCGAAGGATTGCATGTTCATAATGTGTTTTCCGCCACGGATTACACTCCGTTAATTAAAACTATCGATAAGCTGCGGCAATATTTGGGGATAGGGTTAGCAGAATTGGAATGGTTGAATATCGGCGGCGGCTATTTGTTCGGTCAAATTGAAGACCATAGCCCGTTTGTTGATCTGGTCAATAAGCTGAAACATGATTTTGGCGTTGAGGTTTATATTGAGCCGGGCAAAGCGATCGTAGGACGAGCCGGACATTTAGTGGCGACGGTGCTTGATCGTTTTGTCAATGACGGTGAAACCATCGTCATACTGGATACCTCAATCAACCATAATCCCGAAGTGTTTGAATACCAGCGTCAGCCTGAATTACATGAACACGATCCCGGCGGACAATATGCCGCTATCCTGGCGGGTTGCACCTGCCTGGCGGGTGATGTATTCGGTAAATATCGATTTAAGGAACCCTTGGACGTGGGGGATAGAGTGGTTTTTAAAAATGTCGGCGCTTATACCCTGATTAAGGCGAATCGGTTTAATGGCTACAACCTGCCGGATATTTACCTGAGCAACTCCCTGCGGGTGAAAAAATTGAAACACTACGATTATCAGGATTATCGCCGGCAATGGCTGGCTGAGTAATGATCAGGGTAGTGACTTAGCGGTTCAGCACTCATTAAGCTATAAAACGGTACATTTTTATTACAAAAAAAGGCTAAAAACATGAAAGCAATAATGATGACGGCCATCGGTAATCCTGGCGTTCTGGAGTTACACGACATTGACGAGCCGGAAATTTCTACGGCAACGCAAGTTAAAGTCAAGCTTAAAGCCGCGGGCGTCAACCCTGTCGATACCAAAATCAGGCGTAACGGCTTGCTTTACGATAATCCATTGCCCGTGGTATTGGGCTGTGACGGAGCGGGAGAGATCGTCGAAACAGGCAGTGCCGTCAGCCGCTTCAAACCGGGCGATAAAGTCTGGTTTTGTCATGGCGGGTTAGGTCGTGAACAGGGTAATTACGCCGAATACACGGTGCTTGATCAGCGCTGGGTCGGTTTAATGCCGCAGACTTGTTCGTTTGTCGAGGCCGCTGCACTGCCGCTGGTGTTGATTACCGCATGGGGCGGCCTGTACGATAGAGGCGGATTGCAAGCCGGGCAAACCGTGCTGATTCATGCCGGAGCCGGGGGCGTAGGACATGTGGCGATACAATTGGCAAAACTGAAAGGAGCCCGAGTGCTTGCTACGGTGCGTTCCGGGCAAAAAGCGGAATTTGTCGAAGCGATGGGCGCTGATGAAGCGATTCTTTATACGCAAGACGGTCTTGCCGATGCGGTCAATGAACTGACCGGCTGCAAAGGCGCCGATCTGGTTTTCGATACCGTGGGTGCCGAGGTGTTTAAAGCAAGCATCCCGGCGACGGCGCACTTCGGTCGTCTGGTGACCTTGCTGGATCCGGGGGCGTTGAGTCTGGCTGAAGCCCGGATGCGCAATTTATTGATTGGTTTCGAGCTGATGCTAACGCCGATGCTTAGAGATTTGCCCGAGGCAAGGGACAAACACGTTGAGATTTTAAAGCAATGCGCGCAGTGGCTTGATAAAGGACTGTTAAAAACCCATATCAGCAAGCAGTTGCCGTTGGCAGAGGCCGCCAAGGCGCATGAGCTGATAGAAACGGGACATAGCACCGGAAAAATTGTGTTGGTTATATAAACGCGGATAACAGAGGGTTGCCGATCCAGGCAATACTAATTTATGTATAATAACAGTCGTTAATTAAGAGAATGTTGTAAGAGGTTATGGCAGAAAAACCCAAAAAAAGCGGATCAGGCAGATACGACACTAAAAAACCGGTGTCCAAAAATCCAATTAAAAAATCAACGTCCCATTGGTTGAGAAACACCGTGCTGGTGTCCATGGTTGGATTTGCGTTTATGTTGCTGAGTTATCTAGGCTACCTGGATTACAACGTTCGTACTCAATTTGAAGGCAAACGCTGGGCTATTCCCGCGCGGGTTTATGCCAGTCCGGTAGAACTCTATGCCGGCTATAACCTGACTGCCGCGAAGTTTGAAGAGTTATTGCAGGCCCTGCATTATCGGCTGGATGTTCATTTATCTTCGGAAGGCACCTATTTCAAAAGCGGTTCGCAAATCAGCGTAAAAACCAGAGAGTTTACTTTTTGGGATCAAACCCAGCCCAGCAGCGTTATGCGGGTGAATTTTACCGCGTCAGGTATCGCCAATATAGTTGATGCGACGCAAACCAAAGATCTCGCCATTGTGCGGCTCGATCCCGTGCAAATCGGCAGTTTATATCCCACCATAAAAGAAGACCGGATCTTGATTAAGCTGGAAGAAGCGCCTGATATGCTTATTAAGGGCTTGCTGGCTTCGGAAGACCGGGATTTTTATCAGCATATCGGCATTTCATTTAAGGGCATCGCCAGGGCAATGTGGATGAATGTGCTTGCCGGCCACATGGTACAAGGCGGCAGTACGATCACTCAACAGCTGGTCAAAAACTTTTATTTGACCTCGGAACGCAGTTTGACGCGTAAAGTCAAAGAAGCTTTGATGGCGCTGATTTTGGAATATCGCTACAGCAAAGACGAGATTCTGGAAGCCTATTTGAATGAAATTTATCTGGGACAGGATGGCGCCAGCGCCGTGCATGGCTTTGGCTTGGCCAGTGAGTTTTATTTCGGCAGTTCTTTAAAGGATCTGCCTTTGGAGCATATCGCTTCTTTGATTGCGTTGGTTCGCGGGCCATCCGAGTATGACCCAAGGCGTTATGCCGACCGCTCCCTGCAACGGCGTAATCTGGTGTTGGAAGAAATGGAAGCGGAAAGTTATATCACTAAAGAGCAAGCGGCTGCGGCAACAGCAAAGCCCTTAAATGTGATCGCCAATACCCACCGTTCAACCAATCGCTATCCCGGCTTTCTCGATCTGGTCAAGCGGCAATTAAAACAGGAATACAAAGAGGAAGATTTAACATCTCAGGGGCTGAGGATTTTCACCACGTTGGATACGCGGGTTCAGGATGCGCTGGAGGACACACTGTCTAAAAAATTGGCGCAGTTGGAGAAACTGCCCAAAGCGAATGATCTTGAAGCCGCAGCTGTAGTGACGCGTAGAGACAGCGGCGAAATAGCCGCGCTGATGAGCGGTCGTGAAGTATTCAGTGCCGGATTTAATCATGCGCTGGATGCGGTCAGACCGATCGGCTCATTAATCAAGCCGGTCGTGTATTTGACGGCTCTGGAATACTCCGACAAGTACACCATTACCACGCCGGTTAGCGATACCGCCATTTTGGTCAGGGGAGCGGGGGGCAACGACTGGAGCCCTAAAAACTATGATCATCAAGAGCACGGCATGGTAGGTTTTCATACGGCGCTGGCGCATTCTTACAACCTGGCTACCGTTCGGATAGGGATGGACATTGGGGTGGCCAGGGTCGCCAAAACATTAAGAAGCATGGGCATCACCCGACCGGTTGACCTGTTTCCGTCGTTTCTGCTCGGTGCCGCGCAACTGACGCCGATGGAAGTAACCCAGATGTACCAAACGCTGGCCGGCGACGGGTTTTCAACGCCGTTAAAGGGTATCAGGGCGGTGGTTGCCGCCGACGGCACGCGCTTGCAAAGTTACCCGTTTACAGTGAGACAAGTGCTCGATCCGGCGGTAACCTATATCGTCAACACTATTTTGCAGGAAGTCATGCATGAAGGCACCGGACGCTCGGCATATGCATCTTTTCCGGCAGACTATGGCTTGGTCGGTAAAACCGGCACCACCAATGATGCAAAAGACAGCTGGTTCGCCGGTTACACGGGGGACTACTTATCGGTGGTCTGGATTGGCCGGGACGATAACAAACCGGCCGGGTTAACCGGGGCGACCGGCGCTTTGCAGGTCTGGACTTCGTTAATGAAACAGATTTCAACCCAGCCGGTGACCCTGATTCAGCCGGACAACATTAAGATGGCCTGGGTCGATCCGGCTAACGGCTTGGCGGCGAATGAAAATTGCTCCGGCGCGAAGCAGTATCCCTTTATCGCCGGCTCTGCGCCGGAAGAATCTTCGCCATGCGTCGATTCACCCGTTAATCAATTTGAAACATTGGTTAATGAATTGTTACCGAATAATTAATCAGGGTATTTATGAGTAAAATTACAATTTTTGCAGGATTGGTCGCAATGCTGCTTTTTAATACAACAGGCTACGCAGAAGACAAGCCGATCAAGCAGTTGAAAGCGTTTTTAAAGAACACAAAATCACTCACTGCTGATTTTAAGCAGGTATTGATTAATGAAGCGGGCAATCCCACTCAAACCAGTTATGGCGTTTTTTATCTGCAACGGCCGGGAAAGTTTCGTTGGGATTATTTAAAACCGTTCCAACAGCAAATTATCTCTACGTCGGGAAAAGTCTGGTTTTATGATACCGATTTAGAACAGGTTACCGTCAAACAACTCGATGAATCCGTGGGTTCGACGCCGGCCTTGCTGTTAAGCGGAGAAATATCGCTGGATGACAATTTCACCATGGAACAGCAAGGCGTCGACGGTAATTTGATGTGGATAAAATTGCTACCTAAAAATCAGGAAAGCAGTTTTAAATACGTTTTGATTGGGTTGAATAACGATTCGCTGGGCGGTATGGAGTTAAGCGATAACTTCGGCCAACTGACGCGCATTTATTTTTCCAATGTCATTTTGAATCCGCCGTTAAAGCAGACGCTGTTTGAGTTTACTGCGCCGAAGGGCGTCGATGTTTTTTCTGATTAAAGATAGACAAAAGGCTAAGGGCAAAAGGCGCAAGCTGAATGTACCGTTAGCCTTTCGTCTTTAGCCTTTATGCTTTTCGATGATTTAACCAAGCCCTTGGCCGACCGGATGCGGCCAACCGAGCTGGCCGATTATGTCGGCCAGCAACACATCCTCAAACCTGGCAAGCCGCTTTATGAAGCCATCGCCTCGGGGCGCTTGCATTCGATGATTTTCTGGGGGCCGCCGGGTACCGGGAAAACCACATTGGCAAGGCTCATCGCCCAGCATTCCGATGCCGAGTTCATGCCGATTTCTGCGGTACTGTCCGGCGTTAAGGAAATACGCGCGGCGGTTGCCGAGGCAAAAAAAATCCAGCTGGAACAACACCGGCGCACCATCCTGTTCGTCGATGAGGTGCATCGCTTTAACAAGTCGCAACAGGATGCCTTCCTGCCGCATGTCGAAGACGGCACGGTTTATTTTGTCGGCGCGACCACCGAAAATCCGTCTTTTGCACTGAACAATGCCTTGTTGTCCAGGGCGCGGGTCTATGTGTTGAATGCCTTAACGGCTGACGATTTGTTGGCGGTGATCGATAAAGCTTTGACCGATAAAGTGCGCGGTTTGGGCGGCTTGGCTATCGAAATGGCCGATGATATCAAACAGCAGTTCGCCCAGGCGGCTGACGGCGATGCCAGAAGACTGCTGAATCTGCTGGAAATCGCCGTAGAACTTGCCGCGGCCAAGGGCGGTCAGACGGTTAATGAAGCCATCGCCAAAGAAGTCCTGTCCGGCGGCGTACGGCGTTTCGATAATCAGGGCGAAGAATTCTATAACCAAATTTCGGCGCTGCATAAATCGGTGCGCGGCAGTTCGCCCGACGCCTCGCTGTACTGGCTGTGCCGGATGATGGACGGCGGCTGCGATTTATCCTATCTGGCCCGGCGCGTGGTCAGGATGGCTTCCGAAGATATAGGCAACGCCGATCCAAGAGCCTTGCAGATTTGCATCAACGCCTGGGAAGCCCAGGAGCGCCTAGGCAGCCCGGAAGGCGAGCTGGCATTGGCGCAAGCCGTCGTTTATCTGGCCTGTGCGCCGAAAAGCAACGCGGTTTACATGGCCTACAACGCGGCCATGGCCGATGCCAGACAAAACGGCAGTCTGGGTGTGCCGGTACATTTAAGGAATGCGCCGACCAAGCTGATGAAGTCGCTGGATTACGGCAAGGAATACCGTTATGCCCATAACGAGCCGGAAGCCTATGCCGCCGGGGAAAATTATTTTCCCGATGAGCTGGCAGGCAGGCAATATTATCAGCCGGTAGACCGGGGCTTGGAAATCAAGATCAAGGAAAAATTAAAGCATTTGAAAGCGTTGGATAAGGGCGCGCTTAAATGAGTGACTATTTAAGTACTCATACAAAATTAATTTGGTATTTTCCGCCGAGATTTTGAAAGATATCCTGACGGGCATTTCGGAGCGCTTCAAAACTGGCATAAGCTTCCCAGGGTAGCCATTCATACTTGATTTTCTTCCACAGCACCTCAATGCGGTTCAGTTCGGGTGAATAGGGCGGCAAGAACCACACCCATACACGCCCCAGCAGCCAGTCCGCCTGACCTTCTCGCACGGCCTTCTTATGCAGCGGTGCATTGTCCATGACCACCACGGTCAGCTTGTCGTCTGGACGGGATTGGATAAACCCCGCCATGACTTCAGCCACCGTGGCCGAGGTCACGGTCGTTTCGACCGGATGAAAATAACCCGCGCTCTGGCTGTTCATCAGACCGATCACGTTCACCCGCCCCGGCACATTCGCCGGTAGTGCCCGTGTGCCGCCCTGTTTTTACCAAGCATAAGGCACACACGATCCGGAACTGAAACCGCTTTCGTCCAGGTAGAACAGTTCGATGTCTCCGTCGGCTTCCTTGTCCTGCAAGGCTTTCAATACGCGTCGGCCTTGTTCAAACAAGGCGGGATTGCAGTGCGCCTTGACGCTACGCCGACAGTAAGCGCCCAGCCGTTCCACATCGTTAGGCGTTGCAGATTATGATTTAATCCAGACCACCGAAAGGCAGCAATTCGTCGATGCGGCTGTTGGGCCAGATAGGGAGTTTTTCCAAGGTGTCTTTTAA
>Ga0207978_100120_pt1 | contig 43612 bp, 38 predicted proteins | sample LakWasM100_LOW12_2_FD_183920 | JGI IMG/M metagenome (GOLD analysis project Ga0207978, IMG submission 183920) | Freshwater sediment methanotrophic microbial communities from Lake Washington under simulated oxygen tension - Sediment Metagenome... | ecosystem: Environmental > Aquatic > Freshwater >... | reverse complement strand
GAATTCATGTGTTCACTCACCAGACGTTGGTAGCGGTCGTTTAGACGTGAGTCCACGCCGGATAGGCTTTTTTAAAATCATGCGGCATCATGCCAAAGTTTACGAAAAGTTGTGTAGATACTTATGCTTCCGAAGGGAGAGGGGGACAAAAGCCGCAATCCGCGCCCGTGTCGAGTATAGTTTGGAATTTCGCTTTATACATCATCCAAATCAAGTTTCGAACTCCATGTTTTCGTAGCAGGTAGCTTGTCGTTGGAGCGCAAGCTTTGCTTGCCTGTTGACTGTACATCGCAGTGTTGCAGGCTAAGCCTGCGCGCCGTCCTTAGTTCAACATTTCCAATGCCAGCTGCGCCATGTTTTTGGACCCGCCGCCCTGCCCTAGCTGCTGTTTAACCTGCAACAGATTTTCGCGCATTGCATCGGCGTAAGCTTTATCAGTCAAAATCCGCATTACTTCCGCCGCCAAATTGTCGGCTGTCGCCTCGTGCTGAATCAGTTCTTTTATGATGCTCTTACCGGATACGATATTCGGCAGGCCTATAAAAGGCGTATTGACCAGCCATCTTCCCAACCAATAGGTTAACGATGACAGCTTGTAGGCGATAACCATCGGCACGGTCAACAAGGCGATTTCCAAGGTCGCGGTGCCTGAAGTGGTCATCACCGCATCACAGCATTGAATCACGTCGTAAGGCTGATTCTTTATTACCGTAATTTTAAGCGGCGATTGACGAATATAGTCTTCAAGCAGCGCATCGCTGATTGAATCGGCTTGCGGCAAAATAAACCGGCATCCGGGCAAACCGGCCTGCACTGTTTCGGCGGCCGCCAACATGACCGGCAACATGCGCTTGATTTCGTTGACGCGACTGCCGGGCAACAAGCCGACAATCGGCCGATTGTTATCCAAGCCGAAACGGCTTAAATCCTCATCTTTGCTGTATTGGGCATGGACTTTATCCACCGAAGGATGCCCCACGTAGCGTACCGGCACCTTTTCCGCATCGTAATAAGCGGTCTCGAACGGGAATATCACCGCCATCATGTCGATGACTTTGCCGTAAGCTTTTACCCGGCCCGGCCGCCATGCCCACACTTGTGGACTGACGTAAAACAGAACTTTAATCCCCTGTTGTTTGGCATAACGCGCCAGCTTAAAGTTGAATTCCTTGTAGTCTACGCAAACCAGCAAATCCGGGCGCTCGGTTGCTACCAGCTGTTGCATCAGTTTTAGCGCGCGGCGGATTTCGGCATAATGCTTGATGACTTCGACCACGCCGATGACGGCGATATTGGCCGAATCGTAACGAATATCGATGCCCGCCTGGGCCATTTTTGCGCCGCCCATGCCGAGTCCTTTAATGTCCGGCTGCTGTTTTTTCAGCTCAAGAAACATATTGGCGGCGTGTTGGTCGCCGGATGATTCTCCGGCGCTGAATAGGATTTTCAAGGGTTTATATTGGGACATGGGCTGTTTAAAGTATCAACTTAAGCATAGTGATTAATTCACCACGAAGGCACGAAGATCACGAAGAAGAAGCTAAGGATATGGTCGGTAATAACTAAACTCATCGTTCCCACGCTCTGCGCTCGTCGTTATACACAAGCGTGTTTCAGAGTCGTCATACCGCCATGGACAGTAACTTGGTGACTCTACCGGTACTTGAGTAATACGAAGCGTCACCTCCCTGTGCCTGGGTTCCGGCATAACCCACAGGGATGTGGGGAATGTAGATATTGCAGGAGCAAATATCTGTCCCTGCCAGAACGACGGCGTCTCGTAAACACTTGTGTATAAAGACGAGCGCAGAGCGTGGGAACCATAAGCGGATGTCCTAAGGTAAAAAACTTTGTGTCTCGGCAACTGCTCCATGTGTTGCCCTACCTCCTGCATCCATGCAGTCATTCGTGGTGATATGTTTTTAGCGGCGTTACGCCGTCAAAACACTACGAATAACCGCCACTATCTCCCTGATGGTGTCATCCTCAAGAGACGGACAAATCGGCAATGACAAACAGTTGGCCGCCACAAATTCGGTTACCGGCAAACTGACGGCCGCATATTCCTCTTTAAACACATTCTGCCGGTGCAAAGGCACCGGATAATATACGGCACAGCCGATTTGTTTATCCTGCAAGGCTTTCATCACCTCGTCGCGACGATCGCATAACACCGTGTACTGATGATAAACATGCTCGCCCAGACCGTCTTCAAACGGCGTAGTCAACGGCAAATCGGCCATCAATTCCGAATAAAGATGCCCGGCATGACGGCGGCCTTGATTGTATTGATCGATACGTTTTAATTTGGCTCTTAAGATGACCGCCTGCATTTCATCAAGGCGACTGTTATAGCCGATCACATCATGGTAATAACGGACTTCCGAGCCATGATTGTGCAACATTTTGAGTTTTGCCGCAGTCTCGTCCGAGTTGGTCACAACCAAGCCGCCATCGCCGAACGCGCCCAGATTCTTGCTGGGAAAAAAACTGAAACCGGCCGCATGACCGATAGCGCCGGTTTGCTTGCCGTCGATACTCGCGCCGAACGACTGGCAGCAATCTTCAATCAGCTTTAGATTATGCCGGTCGCACAGCGACTTGATGGCCGTCATATCGGCCGGTTGACCGAACAAATGCACCGGCATGACCGCTTTGGTTTTGGGCGTAATGGCTTTTTCTATGGCTTCCGGCGAGATATTGAAAGTCTTGGCATCTATATCGACGAAAACGGGAATCGCGCCGACATACTTGATGGCTTCCGCGGTAGCGATAAAAGTGAAGGCGGTGGTAATCACTTCATCGCCCGCGCCGATGCCTTCGGCGATCAAGGCCAGATGCAGTGCATCGGTTCCTGAAGCCACCGCAATGGCGTGTTTAACGCCCAAATAATCGGCCGCTTCTTTTTCGAAAGCCTGAACGTTAGGCCCTAATATAAACGAGCAATTTTCGATTGTTTCAGCCAGACCGCGCTCAATTTCATCTTTAATTTCGAGGTATTGAGCCTTCAGGTTTACCATTGGTATCATGTTTTTTGCTGCCTTTGTGATGTTGAGGGTAAGACTTTATAGTTTATTTATCGTTCCCACGCTCCGGCGTGGGAACGCCGTGACAGACGCTCCAGCGTCCCGCAACGCTGAGCGTTGCAAACTGAATTCCCATGCCGGAGCCGCTCGTCTTTATACACAAATGTTCAAGCACACCTCGTTCCCACGTGCTACGTGGGAATGCAGGACTGGACGCGCTGCGTCCCGTATACCCGACGGTGCCCGTGACTCGCGGCGCAGCGCGCCTTGACGGCATTCCCACGCGGCGCATGGGAACGAGAAACGAGAATTCCGGCATACCTGCCAGAAGACGGTGTCTCGTAAGCACTTGTGTATAAAAACGAGCGCCGAAGCGTGGGAACTATTAATCCCGATTATTTATCGCCCAATAACCGGGTAATGGCTATCGCCGTTTCCAGCGCTCTTTTTCCCGCTTCACCGGAAACCAGCGGATTATCGCCGCTATGAATGCAATTAACGAAATGCTTGATTTCTTCCAGCAAGGCATCGCCGCTTTCAAAAACCGATTCTTCGGTTTCAATTTCCGGAATGCCGGGGAACATTTCACCTTTACCGGTGCGGTGTTTGGTCAAAATACGATTCTGGAAATCCACAGAGACATAGGAAGACGGCCTGAACATGCGCATTTTGCGCTCCATCTTCATGCTGATCCGGCTGGCCGTCACATTAGCCACGCAGCCGTTTTTAAACAGCAAGCGGGCATTGGCAATATCGGTGCCTTGCGTTAACACCGCCGTACCGCTGGCATCGATGCGTTCCAGCTCGGAATCCACCAAGGCTAAAATAATATCGATGTCGTGGATCATTAAATCCAGCACCACGCTGACGTCATTGGCGCGCGGATTAAACGGCGCCAAGCGGTGAGATTCGATAAACAGCGGCTTTTCTTCCTTGTCCAGGCCCAATACCGCCGGGTTAAATCGCTCCAGATGCCCGACCTGAAAAATCAAATTTTTTGCCTTGGCAATGGCGATCAACTCATCGGCCTGGGCAACCGTTACCGTAATCGGCTTTTCAACCAGCACATGAACGCCGGCATTGAGAAAATCCCTGGAGACCTGGTGATGCAGTGTCGTAGGCACCACGATGCTGACCGCATCGACTTCGCCTAGCAGAGATTGATAGTCGGTCAGCGCCGTTGCGCCGTGCTTTTCGGCGACTTCCTTAGCCGCCGCCTCGTTAATATCGACAACCGCAACCAGCTCGCAATCAGGCAGCGACGCATATTTTTCCGCGTGAAATTTGCCCAGGTAACCGGTACCGATAACAGCGCATTTTAATTTTTTCATCTGATAAGTTTACATCCTGTCTATTGGCAACCCCGCTCTAGGCGCGAAGGTATCGGCCGATATTGTAAACCATCGCTATGTATTCAGAAAATTTTGTACCGGACGGCCATTGTGACTGATTTTTGATGTTATTTATCGCTTCCAGCGCTACGCTCAGACTTGTATATAAGGGCGAGAGAAACTCGATTTAAGCGTACATCCCTAAGCGTCTGCCGGAAATCTTAAGGAATGCGCCTAAATCAACTTCACAAGTTAGACCTGGCAGGTTTTTAAAACCTGCCAGGTCTGGGAATAGTGGCGATACTATTTGCAAAAGTTATTTCATGCACACGCCTAAATACCTCATTTAAAGATATTGACCGACAATTCTCACACTTTTCCATAAAAACTTATTAAACTTTAACCATTTACAGCAATAGAGAAGATGTCATGACTGACGAAGACAAGGACCACACCGAACTCATAAAAAAAGCGGCTCGCTCAATCCTTAAGGATGAAATCAAACACCTGCGCCTCGTCCCTTCGGTCGCCCTCAAACTATTAAAGCTCACCAATGACGACAACGCCAGGATCGAACACTTATCCTTAATCATAGAAACAGAACCGGTGCTGGCGGCAAAAATCCTGAAACAGGTCAATTCCGCGGCTTACGCCCTGCCCAACAAAATAACCGCCATTAACCGCGCAGTGACCTTGCTGGGATTTTCCAGCGTGCGTCAGCTTGCGATAAACCTGCTGCTTTATAACAAGCTGATTCAACAAGACTCAAAGCGGGCCTTCGACTTGTTATTTTTCTGGCAGCATTGCCTTTACGTAGCATCATTAAGCCGGAGAATAGCCCTCGCGCTTAACCATCCGGACCCGGACCTGGTTTATACCGGAGGGCTTTTACACGATATAGGCAAAATAGTCTTGGAAACATACGGACGCCTGACTTACAGCGACTTTATCGGCTCCGCCGATAAAAGCGGGCATTCATCCATTGAACAAGAACGTCGATTTTTCGGGGCGACCCATACCGAGATCGGCCATGTTTTATGTCTGGAGTGGCAATTACCGGCGCCGATCATGGCAATCGTCGCTTTCCACCATAACCAACCGGCCGCAACATCCGCGTACGCCAACTATAAAACGGAAATTGCCATCGTTTCCTTCGCCAACTACATTGCCTGGATACAGGGCATCGGCTCGGCTAGCCACGATAGCCACTCGAAACTGCAAAGCGCCGTACTGGAAACCCTTGACATTGACCGACTGGATATTGAAGCGCTCCTGCAACAAGTAGACCAGGATATGAAAATCACCCAAGCATTCTACGACATCCAGCTGCCCGGCTTAACCACGTTACGGGCCACCCTGGTTAAAGCAACCATTAACCTAAGCCAGATAAGCGACGACAAACCTTTTGCCGCGGCCGACGCCTCCGGCAGGAAACCGTCATCCTGCTTAACCGCGCCCCATCACAGTCTTGACCCTGACGACTTTATACCCCGGACCCTGGAGGCGTTACAGGACGAATTTTGTTTCGAGCGCAGCATCATGTTCACCATCGACCCCAAGCGCCGCTGCCTGATCGCCGCATACTGGTGGCCGAAATCCATATTGCCTGCAACGCTGCAACCCTTCGAGATCGACATGAGCGGCCTTTCCGGCTTGCTGTTAACCTGCCTGCGCGAAAAAAAAGCCGTCATCGTTAACACCCGCGTAGAGCGCGATAACCCCATACTTCAACGCTTAAACACCGGCGAGTTTATCGCGGTGCCGGTATTGCACCATAATCGCCTGGTCGGCGTGCTTTATGCCGATAACTCACAGTCGAAAAAACCGCTGCGCGAACCGTTACTGCCGGAAATCATGCCCATTGCCTACGAATTGGGAATCGCCATGTTTAATGCCAAGCAATACCTCCAGCAGAAACAACACGCGCAGATCGACCATTTAACGCAGCTTTTCAACAAGCGCATGGTCAACAATTTCCTGACCGAAATTTTTCAAGGCGACGAAGCCAAACTGGCCAACATCGCGATTGGTTTTGTCGACATAGACAAGTTCAAACTGTTTAACGACACCTGCGGACATCAGGCCGGAGACGACGCCTTAAAGATTGTTGCCGATATTTTGCGCGGCTTGACCCGTCCGGGGGACTTCATCGGCCGCTATGGCGGAGAAGAGTTTTTGTTTGTCCTTAGAAATACCGATGAAAAAGGCGCCTACGGCTATGCCGAACGCATAAGATCGGAAATTGAGCGGCGCGGCAAGATCATGAGCCAACGGTTTCACGGTCATCTCCTGACCGTCAGTATCGGAGTCAGCGTGTACCATCGGCGTTATAGCCAGTACACCGACATGATCGAAGCCGCCGACCAGGCCATGTATCGTGCAAAAAACGAAGGCAGGAACAGGGTGGTAATGTTGACCGACGTTGAAACCGGCAAAAAATAACCCGCTTGGGATACTTATTATCCAGTGCAAGCCACTGTTGCGGCGCGTTATTGCAAAATCGAACGGTTTTTAAGGTTCCCTGTTAAATCAATAGCTTGCGAAAAAATCGAGTTAAAGTGCGCCGTATGTTGATTTATAAAGGGAATTTTTGTTTTGTTCAGGTTATTTCGTGTTTTTGGGGAGAATTGACGGCAATCTCAGCGACCGCGCCGCAAACAGCTGAAATTCCTCTTGCAAAGCAACAGCCTACAAAGGTACAGTTGCACTGCCCGGACTTTGATAACGGGATTAAAACCGACGGTTACCATCAGGCCTCCCACCATGATTGGACTCGTTCCACGCGCTACGCTCATTGTTATCCATAACTCCGCCCCAAAGCCGCCATCCCGGAAATAGTTACCCAGCGCCCTGCCTGTCCTGAGCGTAGCCGACATTGGAATGCAGCAGGATGAAGCATGTCGCTCCATTCGAAACGTCCCGCCTGTAGTTAGACCTTCCAGGTTTTAAAAACCTGGAAGGTCTGCATAATGACGACAGCCCGCAAATACTGAGCGCGGAGCGAGGGAACCGTAAGCGGAAGTTATTGTTAGCAAAATCCTTACAACCAGAAAGTTACAAGGCCCGCAAAACGCCCCGTTCCATTTTATAGACGCTATCGACCAAGCCTAAGCCTGCCTCGCGGTGAGTCACCATGATCACGGTTTTATCCACGGCAAAATCCGCCAGCGCGGTAAATACATCCCGTTCCGTATCGCTGTCCAAGCCTTCGGTCGGCTCATCCAGCATCAATATCGGCGCATTTTTAAGATAAAGCCGCGCTAGGGCGATGCGCCGCGCTTCGCCTCCCGACACTTTTACGCCGCTTTCGCCTACCCAGGTATCGAGGCCTTCCGGCAGATAAGCGATAAAGTTTTCCAATCCCGCGGCTTTAATCGCCGCATTCAGTTCCATTGCCGAGGCATCCGGTTTGGCAATCAGCAGGTTTTCATTAATCGTGGCGGCGAACAATTGGCTGCGCTGGGACAATACGCCAAAACAGCGCATCAATTCATCGGCATCGAATTGGCCGATGTTATGCCCGGCCAATAACACGCTGCCCTGTTCAGGATCGTAGTAACGCATTAACAAGTGCAACAAGGTGGTCTTGCCCGAACCGCTGGGGCCGACGATGGCGATTTTACCGCCCTGCGGAATCGTCAGGCTGATATTTTTCAGCACCCTGTCCTGCTGCTCGGAATAGCGGAAACTCACCTCGTTTAACTGCAAATCATATTTGTCTGGCAATGGCCTTTGAAATCCCTCACCCCAGCCCTCTCCGTGACAACAGCCCGTGCTGGGTATAATCGTCGGCGGCATTGCCGCAACCTGCCTGATGCGCATGGCGGCTTTTTGGGTTTTCGCCAGCATTTGCACGGCTTGCGGCAAGGGCGTCACCAGCTCGAAAGCCGCTATCACGCAAAAAACCGCCAAGGCGGCATCCGCTCCCGATAGCAGGCCGTCTTTAAATGCAATCGCCGCAAGCACCAGCGCCATTAATAATGTCAGCTGCGACAGTAATAAGGTGAATGCAGAAGAAATCGCCGACAATCGGTTATTCCGGCGCTGGATGTTAATCATCAAATCGGAAAACCGGCCGAGCTCATCGCTAAAGCGCCGGTAAGCCCGATTGGCGATTAAATCCGCCAAGCCTTGAAGCATATCGAGTTGCCGTATCCTGAAATTTGCCGCCAAGACCACGATTTCTTCCGCGCCGTCACGTCCCAATCGGTTAAAAACCCACGGCGTCCACAGCGAGGCGATCATCAACATCAGGCCGGTAGTCAAGGCGATGACCGGCGCATAAAAAGCCAACAAGACGGTAACGACGGTTACGCCGATTGCCGCGACAACGGCAGGGACCAGCAAGCGCAAATACAGCGCGTCCAAAGCGTCAATATCCGCGGTCATGCGCGACAGTAAATCGCCGCTGCGCATGGCCGACAAACGCCCCGGAACCAGCGGGATAAGCTGCCGGAAAAACCAGCTGCGGATTCCCGCCACTACCCGGAAAGTCGCTTCATGGGTCACTACCCGCTCGCCGTAACGTCCCAACGTTCGGATAATCGCCAAAGCGCGTATTTGCGCGGCGGGCAGCATGAAATTGAATGCCAGCGTATTACCGTCAACAGCGACCAATCCGGCTATCGCCGAAGCGCTGATAAACCAGCCCGACAGTGTCAATAAGGCGATAGAAGCCAATGCCGTCAGCAACGACAGGCCGATCCCGCCCGCAAGCCAAGCGCCATGCGGCTTAAATAATTTCAGGAAAAACCATAAGTCTTTCATGACGACAGCCGTCCTTGCTGCAAGGCTATCCGCCTGTTCATGCGCTGAATCACGTCCGGGTCATGGCTGGCGATGATCAGGGTTTTATCGGCAAACAGTTGACCGATCACATCCAGCAGCACGGTCTTGTTGGCGGCGTCGAGGTTGGCGGTCGGTTCATCCAGCAGGATAATATCGGCATTCTTTAAAAACGCCCTGGCCAACGCGATTCTTTGCACCTGTCCGCCTGACAGGCCGTAACCCCGCTCGCCAATCGGGGTCAGCAAGCCTTCCGGCAATTGCGCGCTGAATTCCGTTACTCCGGCCGCCTGGGCCGCGTCAATTATGCGCTGTTCCGACGCATCGGGATCGGCCAGCGCGATATTGTCTTTGATAGTGCCGTGGAAGATGTAGGCGTTTTGCCCGACCCAGGCAATGATCTTCGCGGCAGACTCTCGTGTAACGGTTTGGCCGTTCAGCAAAGTCCGCCCTTCTGTTACCGCCTCAAAACCTAATAGCAGGTTTAAAAGCGTCGTTTTTCCTGCGCCCGATTCGCCGACCAAGGCGATTTTTTCACCGGCGGCAATGTGCAGGTTGATGCCGGTTAAGACCTGTCGCTTGCCGTAAGATTTGCTGACATTGCTAAATTCGATCAGGCAGGTTTTGTTATCCTCATCTCGTTCCCACGCGCTGCGCGGGAATGCAGTGTCACCGCGCTGCGTTGAGAAACAGCCCGCAGCGCGGGCGGCATGAATTCCCACGCGTCGCAGCCTTGTAGGAGCGGGCCGCGCCCGCGATGATGGCGCTATAACTTTGCCATCGCAGTGCAAATATCGCGGGCGCGGCCCGCTCCTACGGCGTGTCGATATGCTTAACTTAATGGCAGTGACGCGACGCGTGGGAACTAGGACTGATAGGCCTGCTTCGTCGATATAGCCTGTACTGTTATCTAACTGTTCCAGTATCGCCAGGATAGCGTCAGTCGCGCCCAATGCCGCGGCCCGGTCATGATAATTAACCGCCAATTGCCTGAGCGGCATAAAGAACTCAGGCGCAAGCAGCAGCACGAACAGCGCTTCACTTAAACTGATCTGCTCGGCCGGGCCGAAATGAACCAGTCCTAATAAACCCAACCCGACATACACGGCCACCAGTGCAACCGCAACCGCGCTAAAAAATTCCAACACGGCCGACGATAAAAACGCAATGCGCAATACCGCCATGGTTTTTTCCCGAAAGCCATCGGCAATCGTGTCGATGTTGGCTAACTCTTGGCCGGTTTGACCGAACAGTTTTAATGTCTCCAGCCCTTGCAAGCGATCGAGGAAATAGCCGCTCATTCTCGCCATCGCCAAAAACCGGCTGCGATTAGCCGAGGCAGCGCCCATGCCGACCAAGGCCATAAACACCGGCACCAGCGGCCCGGTCGCTAAAAATATCGCGCCGACCACCCAATTAACCGGCATGACCGCGCTAATCATGATAACCGGCAATACGCCGACGATTATTTGCTGGGGCAAATAACGCGAAAAATAATTTTCCAGCGCATCGACCTGTTCCAGGCTCACCGCCGCCAATTCGCCGCTTTGCCGTTGCTTAATCGCGGCCGGCCCCAACGCTGAAAACTGATCGGACAACTGCTGTCTGACCGATGTCCTGACTTGCGCCCCGGCTTCGAATCCCGCTGTTTGATGCAGATAAACGCACCCGCTACGCAGGACGAAAACGGCGGCCAGCAGCATAAATTGCGTAATTAAAGACGTCCACGGCAGCTTGTCGATAATGACGGCTTGCAGGATAAAGGCCAGCAATGCCGATTGGACAATGACGCACACGCCGTTGGCAATGCCTGCGACAGCCGTCAATAAAATAGTTTTACGAACGGCTTTGCTTTGCTGTTTTAACCAAGCGGCACAGGTTTTCTCCCTGGTTTTGTTTTTATCGAAGTAGGCTTGATTGTCTGTTTCTGTCAGTTGCACTGATTTTTACCCTGTGTTTTATTGACGGCAAGCATACCACACCGGATTTGCAGCGTTCGCACACTCCGGCGTCAATGACCGCGATGATGGCGTTACAACTTTGAAATCACTGTTCAAATATCGCGGGCGCGGCCCGCTCCTACATCGGCATTGTTCTTAATTTAATGGCATTGCCACTCCAAGCATAGGAGCGATACTCGCGTAATCAAAATTGACGACATTGTTCAGCTTTAATTTATTAAGCGCGATATATAATGTTAATACGGCCTCTGAAACCGAGAGCGCTTAAATTAACTTCATTAGAAATCAACTTAAGGAGATATTCCTATGAAAAAGAAAGTATTGACGATAGCTATAAGCTCAATCCTGTTGACGGCTTGCGTCACTGACCCTTATACCGGGCAATCCAGTCTCGGTAAGACGGCCATGGGCGGCGGGCTGGGTGCTGCGGTCGGCGCAGGCGCGGGAACGCTGTTTGGCGGCAACGATCTTAAAAATGCCGGATTGGGCGCTTTAGCCGGGGGTATCGTCGGCGCCGCGGTTGGCGCATATATGGATCACCAACAACAAGAAATGCAGCAATCGCTGCAAGGCACCGGTATCGAAGTGCAAAGAACAGCGGAAAACACCCTTAACCTGACCATGCCGAGTAACGTTACTTTTGCATTCGATTCGGCAAATTTAACGCCGCAAGCCCAAGGCGCTCTGGATTCGGTTGCGAAGGTATTGAATCAATATCCCGATTCGACAATCAACGTAACCGGGCATACCGATGATGTCGGTTCGGACAGTTATAACCAGGTATTGTCAGAACGACGCGCAGCCAGCGTTGCCGGTTATTTATCCCAACACGGCGTAACCCTTTCCCGTCTCAGCCAGCAGGGAATGGGCGAAAAAATGCCGAAAGCACCTAATGTGAACGAGGCGAATCGCGGACAGAATCGCCGTGTGGAACTGGCTATTGTCGCCAATAAAAATGCGGGAGCTGCTCAACAGCAGGGTTATCCTCAGCAGCAACAAGGCTATCCCCAACAGCAGGGTTACCCTCAGCAGCAACAAGGCTATCCCCAACAGCAGGGTTACCCTCAGCAACAACAAGGCTATCCCCAACAGCAGGGCTATCCTCAGCAACAACAAAGTTACCCTCAACAGCAAACCTATCCGCAGCAGCCCTATTAACTATCATGAGCTTAAATCGCCCCGTTGTGCTTGCATTTTCCGGTCATGACCCCAGCGGAGGCGCTGGGGTACAGGCCGACATTGAGACCTTGGCCAGCCATCGCTGCCACGCCGCCAGCGTTATCACCGCCTTAACCGAACAGGACACCCGGAATGTAAAAAAACTCATTCCGCAAAGCCCGGAAAATATTATCCGCCAGGCCAACACCTTGCTGGACGACCTGCCGGTCAAGGCCTTTAAAATTGGCTTAATCGGCCATCATGAAACCGCAGCCGCGATTCATGCGATATTAAAACAGCATCCGCGCATTCCGGTGATCTTAGACCCGGTATTGGCCGCAGGCGGCGGCGCTGAGCTGTCGAACCAACGACTCATCGCAACGATTGTTGATTTACTACTGCCCTGCACTACCGTGCTAACGCCGAACAGCGAAGAAGCGCGCAAACTGGCCGGTCTTACCGATTTGAACGACTGCGGCCTGGCGTTGCTGGAAAAAGGCTGCGACTACGTGCTGATTACCGGCAGCCATGAAGACACGCCTTCGGTCAGCAACCGGCTGTTCCATGACCGGCGCAGCTGGGAAAGCTACACCTGGGACAGGTTGCCGTTCAGCTATCACGGCTCCGGCTGCACGCTGGCTTCCACTATTGCGGCATTGATAGCGCACGGCCTGGAGCCTTTGCAAGCGGTCATGGAAGCCCAGGAATACACCTGGAATTCATTAAATGCAGCTTACCAACCGGGCCAAGGCCAGCATATTCCCAATCGATTTTTCTGGATGGATGAAGAGTGATTAAATTCCCTGCAAGCGGACTGTACGCGATCACCCAGACCGACAATAAATCCGGCGACGCCATTATTAACGAAGTTGCGGCAGCCATTAAAGGCGGCGCGGCCGTCGTGCAATACCGCGACAAAAACCCGCTTGACGCGCCCTTTCTTGCCCGTGAGCTGGTTAAAATCTGCCATCGACATAGCGTGCCGCTGCTGATCAACGACGACATCGAACTGGCGGCGCTGGTCGGCGCTGACGGCGTCCACCTGGGCCGTGAAGACGGCGCTGTCGCCCAGGCAAGAAAGCAGTTGGGCAACGATGCCATTATCGGCGTTTCCTGTTACGACTTTGTCGAACAGGCCGTCTTAGCCCAGGCGCAGGGAGCGACTTATGCGGCATTCGGGCGATTTTTCCCGTCCTCGTCGAAACCGCTGGCGGCGGCGGCCCGGATCGAAACGCTACGCCAAGCAAAACTTGAGCTTACCATCCCCATTGTTGCGATAGGCGGCATTCTGCCGGACAATGGCGCACAGTTACTTGCAGCGGGAGCCGATTTGTTGGCGGTGATCGGCGGGCTATTCGACCATCAGCCGGAACAATCGGCTCGGGCTTATCAGGCCTTGTTCAGCCGCTAAACGCTTTAAACCGGGCCGGGAAAACGGACTCGGATGTAGACAACTCTACAATAAGCAATGTCGTTTCAAGGTGAGAGCAATTTAAAAAACTGATGTTACGAAAAAGTAGTCCATGAAAGGCACGAAAAAAACCGGGTACAGGAACAATAAGGACCCCATCAATAATAACTTCCGCTTAGGGTTCCCCACGCTCTGCGTGGTAACCCAGTCAGGGACGCTCCGGCGTCCCGAACCGCAGAGCGGTTCAGGCTGCGTTCCCACGCAGAGCGTGGGAACGATGAGTTTATGTTTCGGGAAGTTATTGTCGACCATATCCTAAGTAAAGCCCATCGCCAAAACACACTGTAAGCAGGGAAACAGACGGCCCTCTATTTTTTCGTGTCTTTCGTGCTTTTCGTGGACAATGCGCAACATCAGTTGTTGAATAAATGCTCCCTTATCAACTGTCCTAAACGCCATGATAATACCCGCCCTTAGAGCCATGACCGGTCGGCACCGATACCGGCAACGCTTTTTGAGGCAATCTTTGATAAAGCGCCACTGGATTTCCATCTAAAACTGTAAGAGCCTGTTTTAATACTCCCCGGTCAAACTCGGGCATATTTTGACTATCGGCTTTTTGAATAAGTTTCAACGCCAGCTCTAATTTCTGCTCCAGCGTTGTTTCCTCACCCTCCAAATCGGGATGCGCTTCAATGTAGAGCGTATTGTCCAACCAGCCCACCTTGATGGGTTGTTTAACCATATAAACCGGCGTTCCTAGCGGAACCGAATTGTACAAAGCCTCAATGTCTTCAGGATACATCCTTACGCAACCGTGCGTTATCTGCATGCCGATACCGTAAATCTTGTCAATATCGGTGCCGTGTATCAAATAGCCGCCGGGAACGGCCAGATGCAGCATGTAGGCGCCCAAAGGATTATGCGGACCCGGTGGAACCACAGCGGGCAGCGGATCGCCATTGGCCGCATGTTCGCGCCTGATCGATTCCGGCGGATGCCATGACGGATCTTTAACTTTTTGCACAATGCTGGTTTTACCCAAAGGCGTTTTCCAGTCTTGCCGCCCTATGCCGTGAGCATAAGACATGACCTGCGGCGCAACCCCTTTTTGAGTCGGCGGATAATAATACATCCGGTATTCGGCGATATTCAGGGTAATCCCTTCGTGGGGCGTATCCGGTAAAATACGTCTGTTGGATAAACGCACAATCTCGTCTTTTTTGACTTGCCAACGGTCAACGTCGGGATTCAAGCGCACTATTTCCGTTTGTCCCAAAAGAAAGCGCCTTGCCACATCCGGTAACGTCTCGTTTTGTTCTACGCGCGTTAAAGGCACATCGTCATGAAATTGAGTGATGACGCTGTCATTGCTGTTTTCCGGCAAGGTATAGCTCGTGGCATTAGCAATACCGCCGATGGCGGACAATACAATCGAAAACCCGAATAGGGCGCAATTTTTCATATGATAATTTTCCAGGGAAATAAAGGACCGGTAGTCGCAGCTTTTTCTAACATATCACTTCTTAAAACGGTTCTTTAAACGGCCTCAAATCCAGTTCATGAGTCCATGCGCTGGGATGTTGCTTGTGAATGGCCCAATAGGTTTCGGCGATGGCGTCAAGCTGTAACAAGCCATCCTTACCTTTAGCCTTAACATAGTCGGGAAACTGGCTTCTTGCCCGTTCGCCGTCAATCACTCCGTCAATAACGGCATGGACCACATGGATGCCTTGCGGCGAAAATTCTCTTGCCATGCCTTGCGCCAACGCCCTTAATCCGGCTTTAGCCGCTGCAAATCCAGTGAACGGCGGTTTCGCTCTTAATGACGCTGTCGCCCCGGTAAAAAACAGCGTGCCCTTTTGCCTGTCCTTCATTGCATTAACCGCTTCCTTGCCGAACAAAAAGGCGCCCAGGCAATTTTGCTTCCAAAGCGCGGTAAAGGTTTCCGCATCCGTTTCCAACAAAGGCGCGGGGATATTACTGTCTACATTATAGGCGGCAATATCAATACTATAACCATCCAGTTGCGCCATTTTGAATAAATGCGCCACATCGCATTCAACTGTTGCATCGGCAATCACTATGCTGACTGAGCCGCCCTTTTGCCGAATTTTTTCTGCCACCTGTTGAAGCTTGCCTTCACTTCGCCCGGCTATGCAAACGTGCAAACCTTTTGCTGCAAAATATTTGGCGAGTGTAGCGCCCAGGCCTTGCTCCGGACCAACGCCGATGATAACGGCTGAACATTTTTTCTCCATATTTAATTTCCAGGTTTAACTTCGGTTAGCGGGATTAGATGACTTCCATTTGACTCACCACGAAGGCACGAAGAAAAAACATAACCTTCGTGTTCTTCGTGCCTTCGTGGTGAATAATTAAACGGTTTATTTTTTTCTGCCGAATATCAGCGAGAAATTATTGGCAGGCATATCGATTTGCTCTTTTAATTCCAAACCATGGTTTGCTGCCGACTTCTTTAGGTCTGCGACATCTTTTAAGCCCCATTCCGAAACCCCGGCAGAACTCAATGTCTGATGAAACTCTTTGTTGGAATCGGTAGTGAACGTACCTTCCACCTGGAACGGGCCGTAAATCAGCAAAAAACCATTGTCATCCAGTAGATGTGAAGCACATTTCATCATGCCGTCGGCAATTGAAATCGGCGCCACCTGAAAAATATTAATACAGAAAATGGCCGCAAATGAATGCGGCTTGCCTGCATTAAACCAGGTCTCCGGATTGGTTAAATCCAGATGAACGGGGTCGGCAATATTGTCGTTGTTGTGATCGATTGACAGTTTCTTGATGTTATCAAAAACGGCTTGATCCTTATCCGAAGGGTGAAAATGCAGATGCTCGAAATGCGGTGCAAAAAAGTTGATATGCATGCCGCTGCCGCTGGCGAGTTCCAACACATTTGCCGGATCTTTAGGCAGCTTTTCTTTTAAAACGCCTAATAGCGGTTCGCGGTTGCGGTTTCCGGCCCAGGCTACATATTCGCTTAATGGATGCGGATCTAAAGGGGGTTTATCTTGACTCATTATTGACTCCTCGTTGTTAGTTACACTTCAATGAGAGCAAGTGTCGTGCCAGCAATTATCAGTAATCTTCCTATTAAATTACAAAGACTTGATTTTTAACGTTGCCAGATAAATGAAGCCGTGCTTCAATTAGAGAAAATTTACTTCACAAAACACCATGAACAACAACTCCCTTTCCAGTTTAACGCCTGTCTTTTTTCTGCAAACCTTCATCCTTGAACTGATGCATGCCAGCGAACAACAAGGACAAAAGCACTGCGAACAATTGATCGAACACATCGCCAAGACTGCCGGATGTTTTTTTGAAGAAACCTATCGGGAAGAAACCCATAACAGCGAATTGCTCGACAAAGAAAGCTATACCGAACTGATCCTAGGCCTTAAAAACAACATCGGCGGTAAATTCTCGCTGGCATCCGGCAATCCCGATTGCATTACCGTTACCAACAGCTGCTGTCCTTTTGGCGACCGGGTCACCAATTTTCCCGAATTGTGCAGAATGACCTCCAGCGTCTTCGGCGGCATCGCGGCCAGGAATTTCGGTTACGCCAAAGTGGAAATCAAGCAAAGCATCGCCCGCCAGGACGGTCAGTGCGAAGTGTGCGTCTACACCAATCCGAACGCGGCAAAAGACCGCCCCGGCATGGAATACACCGACACCACGCCCGTCAAGAAAATGCAGGATATTAACGAGCTGCACTCGCGCATTGAACAGAGCATGCAACAAATCTGGCGCAAACAAAGCAAACAGCCCGCAAAAAAACACCAGCCTCCGGCGATTATCGCCAAATCGCCGACCATGCAGAAAATATTGCAAGCCATCGAAGTGATAGCGCCGACCTTGGCAACCGTGCTGATTCAGGGACAAACCGGCGTCGGCAAGGAATTGATCGCACGCGCCATACATGCGATGAGCGACCGCTGCAACAAACCCTTTATCCCGATCAACTGCGGCGCAATTCCAGAAAGCCTGATCGAAAGCGCACTGTTCGGACATGAAAAAGGCGCGTTTACCGGCGCTATTGAAGTGCATCAAGGTTATTTCGAACGGGCCGAAGGCGGAACCTTGTTTCTGGATGAAGTCGATACATTATCCCCTGCCGCGCAAACCCGGTTGCTTCGGGTACTACAGGAAGGCGAACTGGAACGGGTCGGAGGCAAGCAAACGCTGTCGGTTGATTTAAGAATAATCTCCGCAACCAACAACAATCTGGAAGATCTGGTCAAACAAGGCCTGTTTCGCAATGACCTGTATTACCGTATCAACGTGGTTCGGTTAAGCATCCCGCCGCTGGCCGAACGCCCGGAAGATTTACCGTATCTGGTGCAATTGATTGTGCAGCGTTTGAGCAAGAAATATAACAAAGCGGTTGAATCGGTCAGCCGCGAAGTCATGCAGAAAATTCGCGCTTATCCGTGGCCGGGCAACGTCCGCGAACTGGAAAATATCCTTGAACGCAGCATTTTATTCGCCACCGGCAACGAAATGACCGAGTTGGATTTACCGCTTCAGGCTAAAACACTTAACCTTGAGCAATGGAAAGACATCAAAGAACAGGCGCTTGCCAAGGCTGAACAAGCGTTTCTTGAAAACACGTTAAAACAGCATCAGGGCGATGTGAAAAAAGCGGCGGAAGACATGGGAATCACATCACGGGCCGTCTACGCCAAATTGAAAAAATATGGGATTAATCTAACGGACTATCGCAGAATTTAGCCGGATCATCCGCTGTCTTGTCGGCAGCGTGATTTAACAGCAAACCCAACGCCTTCATCCCTACGCATTTTATTCGGGAAATAACTGACTCTACCGCTTCAGCCTTCTTACAAACAGCCATCAACCAAACGCTCCAGCTCCTTAGCCAGCGCAATGTACGGAAACAAGCTAACCGGCAAGACGCTGTTAACTTCCTGGTAATCACTCCGGTATCGGCTGATTTTATTTTGCTGATCAGGCTGATCAAAGTACTCGGCACAGGTTTCGGCCTTGCTTGCAAGGATGCCTTTAATAACCCGTCCGATCACTCGCTTCATATCCGCTTGCAATTCATTCAGTACTTTTCGTTCCCAAACATCATGCATGGGTATTTTCGCCAACTGTTCATTAACTATATCCAAGCCCAGATAACGGGTTATTTCGTTGAACAGCTTCAAGGTGGCAACGAAATTCCGCTCGGTTTCGGCAGCCAATGAGACGATCAGCGGAAAATCATTGAGGCTGGCTATAAACGCCATACTGAACGCCAGTTGCTCGGGAATGCCGTCTTGCCGATATTGCTCCAGCTGCTCGCTAAACTCGGCGTAATCGCTGTTGAAATAATGTTCATAGTCCTTTAAATGGCGGCTATAACAGTCAATGGTCTGTGCATTCGGCCGGATTTTCCTGCCTTGCATTAAGACCCAGCGACAAAAACCGGTCAAGGTTTCTTCCAGTTGCATCAATAACCGATATTGCTTGTCGGCCGCTATTTTATTGTCCAGCCCGCTAATCGCCTGCCGTAAGGCATCGCCATTTAAAACCCGGTCGAAGGTCAGGTAACAGGTGACGTGATCCAGAATGTTGTCACTGCCTTCGTCCAGGCTTAAAAAACCGCAACCGGCCTGGTTGACGATTTTATTGCTGATCAGGGTGGCTTTAATTTCATGAGCCAAGGGGTGCGCGGACAGATGGCTTGCGTACTGGTTGCTGATTTGCTCGGGAAAGTAGGCATGCAGATAACAGCTACAACATTCTTCCTGCAACAAGGCGGATTGATCCTGTATCGCTTGGGTCAGGTACATTTTGCTGGCGGCCATCAATACCGCAAGCTCGGGCCGGGTAATGACTTGTCCGGGCCGGGACATGACTTCTTTGGTTAGCGGAAAACATTCTTCGGCCCTGTCGAAAAATCCTGCGGCTTCCAACCGTTCGGCCAATTGCAAATAAACCGCAGGGCCTTCTTCGCAACGCAATTGTTCCAACGATAAACAAAGGCTTTGGGCGATGTTATCGGCCAGCACCAAGCGGCACACATCCTGGGTCATGCTGATAAACAAGGGCTGGTAATCGGCGATCAATTTTTTCTTTTGCAGACCGACCAGCAAGATTTTTAAATTCACTTCATGATCGGAGGTATCGACGCCTGCCGAATTATCGACCGCATCGGTGTTAATGCGCCCTCCTCCCAGACTGTATTCGATGCGCGCTTTTTGGGTAAAACCCAAATTGGCCCCTTCGCCGACGACACGGGCGCCCAGATCGGCCGCATTCACCCGCACGTTATCGTTAGTCCGATCGCCGACATCTTCGTGTTTTTCGGCACTCGCTTTTACGTAAGTGCCGATACCGCCCAGCCATAATAATTCCACCGGAGCCATCAGCAAATAACGGATCAGGGATTCGCCATCCAGCGATTTGTAACGCACGCCTAACCATTTTTTCAGCTCGGCGGCAACCGGAATATCTTTGGCCGATCGTGGATAAACGCCGCCGCCCGCGGAAATAAGCGTCCGGTCGTAATCATCCCAACTGGAGCCGGGCAATTCGAACAAGCGCTTGCGTTCATTAAATGCCGCATCGCTGTCGGACGGATTCGGATCGATAAAAATATGCCGGCCGCTAAAAGCCGCCAATAGCCTGATACGCGGCGACTGCAACATGCCGTTGCCGAACACGTCGCCGTCCATGCTGCCGATACCGACGACGGTAAAGGCTTCGCTTTGTATGTCTTTACCTAACTCGCGAAAATGGCGTTTGATACATTCCCAGGCGCCGCGAGCGGTAATACCCAACGCTTTGTGGTCATAACCGCGGGAGCCGCCGCTGGCAAAGGCATCGCCCAGCCAGAATTGATATTCTGCCGAAACCGCATTGGCAATATCCGAGAACTGCGCCGTGCCTTTATCGGCAGCCACCACCAGATAAGGGTCCGGATCATCGTAGCAGACGATGTTCGGCGGCTTGGCTACTTGGTCGTCGATATAATTGTCGGTTAAATCAAGTAAACCGCGTATCAGAGTAAGGTAGGCTTTTTTTCCGGCTTCTTTCGTTGCCGGGGACGAGGACTTTGATCCGTTCTTTTTAACGACAAATCCGCCTTTGGCTCCTGTCGGGATAATCAAGGCGTTTTTGCTGATCTGGGTTTGCATCAGCCCCAGAATTTCGGTCCTGAAATCATCGGGACGATCCGACCAGCGGATACCGCCGCGGGAAATCTTGCCGCTGCGTAAATGGATGCCTTCCATATCCACCGCGTGGACGTAAATCTCGTTTTGCGGCTTGGGCGCGGGCATGTCGATAATGCCCAGGCTGTTAATTTTAAAAGCGATGAAATAATCCGCCAAGCCGCGACGCACATGAAAATTACAGCGCATCGTTGAATTAATCAGATTAAACAGGGTGCGTAAAATCCGGTCGTCATTAATATCGGAAACCGCTGCGATGCTCTCCATCAATTGCAATCGTAACGGAAATAAAATCTGTTCTTCCCTGATTACAGGATCATCCCAATCGGGATTCGGTCTAAAACGGGCTTCGAATTTATTAAACAGGCAGAGCGCGACTTGCGGGTTGTTGATCAAGGCACGATGAATGCTGGCTCGGGTAGTTCGATGACCCAGTTGCAAATAATAGTTCCGGTAAGCCCTAAGCACGTCTATTTCCTGCCAAGCCATGCCGGTTATGACGCACAGCTTGTTGAGCGCGTCATTTTCGACCTTCCCTTCCATGAGCACTTGAATGGTTTCCAATATCCGGCTTCTTAACTTGAAGAATGAAACGCTCTGGCTTTTGGCTTTGATGGTGAAGCTTTTAATAAACAGGGTGACGCCGTCGACGGTAACAGGAAACTGCACCTGATCCATCACTCTTAAATACATGTTTTCCAGAACCGGAATATATTCGTCCAGATAACGCGGTTGCCCGCTGTAAAAATGCAGCCGGTAGTGTTCGACTTGTCGACCGGGATTAAGCAGGCTGATGGGTTGCCTGTAGGACGTAGACAAGGGGCATGCGCTTTGATTGTTTGAGGCCGGAATCTGCTCAAGATGCAGCATATCTTTTAGCGCATAGCGTGGCGAAACCAGCGCCCGATATTCGGCTGAAAACGCGCTATGATATTTTTGCCACAATGAGTGGCCGGCTTGTTTGCCCAAAGCCCTTTCAGCGATACGCTGCAAGGCAATCGACCAGTTTTTGGTGGAGCTGTTCAATTGCTTATCCGGTAGTTGTAAATATAAGGTCGGATAGACACGGATTTATTATTTTTTACCCGTTATCCTCTTATGGTTCCCACGCTCTGCGTGGGAACCCGGTCAGGGACGCTCCGGCGTCCCGAACCGCAGAGCGGTTCAAGCTGTATTCCCACGCAGAGCGTGGGAACGATGAGTTTATGTTTCGGGACGTTATTGTCGGCCATATCCTAAGTGAGTAGATCGCCTGGCAATATCGATTAATGAACGCAATGCCTCATTAACAGCCTTGGCATCCGGAAATGCCTCGATGACATCCGGTTCTAAGCGAACCATGTCACCAAAGTTTTTGCGTCCAGGACCGACTTTCCTGACCTGCAAACTTTTCAAATCATACTCAGGTCTAAGTTCATCTTCCATTTCAATCTTGTTCATATGCTTTCCGCTCCAATTGTGTTGCTTCTCTTGCGCTAATCAACCGAATGACATCGTTACGTTCCATATACGAAATAAACAACAAGCGTCCTTGATGTGATTCCCCTATCAAAATAAAGCGGTGCTCGCCATAGGAATGATCCGGATCGTAGAAATCCACATACAAAGGGTCATTGAAAGCCGTCTTGGCTTCTTCAAAACTAATACCATGTTTTGATAGATTGGCAGTTGCCTTGTCTTCACCCCCAGTCATATTCCATATCTGATTGTATTTAGCATGTGATGAAAAGTCTATGGGTGTGTAAGGATCCTATAAGGTAGCTTATATAGCTAATTACAATTGTTTTGTTCTTTAAACCTTCGTGTCTTCGTGGTGAAATTCTTTAACTCAGATATTTTATGATTTCCAACACATTGCAGTCGCCCTGCCGGGTATAGGTCACCGAATCCATCAAGGTGCGGATAAAAAATATACCCATGCCGCCTTCTTTGGGATGCTCGAAATCCGGTATCGGCACAGACTCCAGATCGAAGCCCTGGCCGTGATCGTATACCTTGATGTTCAGCTCGTTTTCCTGAATATGGATGGTGATTCTGACGGTATCCTCAGGATTAGTCAGAATCCCGTGTTTGATGGCATTAACGGTCGCTTCCGTTAATACCAGATTTAAATGATAAGCCAAGGCCTCCCGATCGCCGGAAAACTCGTCCAGTTCTTTCGCTATATGCTCGCCGATACTTCCGATCAAATCCAGATATTTGGTCTGCGTCGGAATGATTACCTCTACCTGAATAATCGAATTACACATATAAAACCTCTAGGTTTCGTTGTCAAAGGCCTCATTTAAATCAGCGTAAATATCAAAAACCCTGTTCAAGCGGGTTAACTCGAACATCGATAACACCTGTGGCTGCATGTTGGCTAAGGCCAGCTTGCCCGACTTGGCCGCGGCATTTTTATAACCTGACAGCAAAGCGCCCAATCCGGAGCTGTCAATAAAACGCACCCGTTCCAATTGGACGATAATATTGACATCGCCTTGCTCTATCAGATGCAAAACGGCTTCCTTTAATTCGCCGGAATTATGCGCATCTATCCTTTCTTCGTTGATAAACAGGACGGTACAGCCATTTATTTTTTCCAGATTTAAGTTCATCGGCTTTTTCTTGAGTGTGGTGAATATTTAAAACAAACCCTGTACTCGAATCATAGCACCATCAGCGACATTGCAAATTTATTATCCTGCTTAAAATTGAGCTTGAAATAATTGGCACAACTCGCGCCGCAAGTTTCCAGCCGGAATGCAAGCTTTGCTTGCTCTTGCAGGCAAGGCCTGTACTCCGACTATTGGCAACTACTCAGGTAATTTTGCACATGTTTCTTAGCCCCCGGCAATTTGCTGCGCGTCCTGATTTACCTCATCATGCGCCACAGTACGGACATGAATGTCCCGCTGCGGGAAAGGAATTTCTATCTTATGCTCGCGCAAGGCTTTTTCAAGTCGTATATGTAAATCGTGCGCAACCGGCAGTCGATTCGACAATTCACTGACAAAAATACGGATAGAAAAATTCAGCGAGCTATCGCCAAAACCGACCAGCAATACGCTCGGCTCAGGTTCTGCAAGCACCATCGGCGTTGAGCTTACCGTATCGATCATAATTTTATGCGCCAACTCAATATCGGAACCGTAAGCGATACCCACCGGAATCACCACGCGCGTTATCGGATCGCTTAACGTCCAGTTGATAAGCTGGCTGGTGATAAAGGTTTTGTTGGGCACAATCAGGTCTTTTTGGTCCATGTCTATCAGCGTGGTGGCGCGCATCTGGATACGACTGACTTTGCCGGTGACACTGCCGATGGTGACGGTATCGCCGACCCGGATCGGACGCTCGAACAACAGAATAATACCCGACACCATATTGGCGAAGATTTCCTGCAAACCGAAACCCAGGCCGACGCTGAGCGCCGCAACCAGCCACTGCACCTGCGACCAGCTGCCGCCCAGTTCGTTGGCGACGCTGATAAAACCTATCGAAACTAACACATATTTAGCCAGCTGATTGACCGCGTAACGACCGCCGGTCGCTATCGACAAGCGTCTGAACACCAGCAACTCCATCACCCCGGAAAAATTTCGTACCGCGACCACCGCAATAAACACATATAACCCGGCCAGCAACAGATTGGTCATGGTTATCGGTTGATAACTGTCCTGATTATCGATATTGACCAGATGCTGCCAGAGCACAATACGATCCAGGAATGAAAAAGCGGGCAGGATGTTTTTCCAGGTCATCCAGAAACCGATCACCAACGTAAAACCGATAAAGACATTAAGCAGCTTAATGGTTTGGGCGTTGATTTTAGGAATATCGATTTGTTGTTCATCGACCGGCAACACCGGATCTTCCGACCCGGCCAGATGCTTTTCGGGAAGCGCCGCGGCTTTGCGCTTTTGTCTGGCGTTAGTGATAGCCAATTGCCGGTTAACCAGCGTTAACCAGCGAAACACCAGCGCATGAATGACGATAGTCAAAAAAATCAGCCGCAGGGTAATGATGAGTTTTTGCTGCAACTCCAATGCGCTCAGATAATAGCCCGCAACCGCAAAACCGATAATAACCAACGGTATGCAGATGGCTGCCGAATACCAGGCATAGCGCAGTTTAGCTGTCCATCCTTCAGGATTTTTGCGGATATAGCCCTGCAATAATCCGCTGGACGGTTTTAACACCCGGCCCGCAAATACCGCCATTACCACCATGATAATAATCAACGCCAGTCGGCCGACACTGTCGCTATGCGCCGAAAACTTGGATGCGCCGGTACTGCTGATAATAAACACCCCCGGCACCACGATGAAACGTATCCAGGCAATCTGTTTGCGCAACAGACTGACTGTCGATTTTTGCCATTGAAAGTGTTTAATCGCTATGCCGTCGACGGCAAACAGGCGATAAAAAAATTGTATGAAAAACAACGGCAGTACCGTGCCCCGCAAGCCTTCCCCGACGGCTTTAGTGAAGTCGGCAACCTGAATGCCGCTGCTCAAAAACCAGCCCACATAATAGAGCAGTAGCGGTAGCGGCAACACCAGTATTAAGTTGTAGGCCAACGTTTGTAAGGTGTAATAAAAACTATCCGTTTTTCCCGCGATAGCCGTTAACTGCAACTTCGCCCAATTTCTGCTCACCTGTAGGCCGACAAAGCTCAGTATCGCAATAACGGTCAAAAATAGATGGTAAAAAGTCAGCTTAAGCGCATCGGTAATCAGCGCCATCCAGTTAAACGGCGATAGCAGCCATTGGGTGGAATGATACAAATCGGCGATATAACTCAAGTTAATCGGCTCTGAACTGGGTACCCACAACAACCGCTCGTCCAAATAGGTGGCGAATTTACCGGCCTGAGCGCCCATCTGTTGCCTGGCAAAATCAAAGTCGCCCAAGGTGCGCAGATAGGTGGTATAGGCGACGGCCAACTTGTTGAGCAACTCTTTTTGATTATTCAGCAGCACCCGCAACTCGGCCTGTATCATCATCCGTTGATCCACCGGCAAAGCCTGATCGACCTGCTGCTTCATCATGTCGTTCAACACTGCGTCAACATCCATCAGCCGTTTCAGTTTGTCTTCAACCTTGAATTGCGCAAGACTGGTTACAGCGGTTTCGTTCTGAATAGTCTGGGACTGCTGCTCGAACTCATCCTGAACCGGTAAATTACGCCGCTGCTCGCGCAGGATTTTGCCCAAGGCCGGACTTAAACCGGCCAGACTGATTTTCTTTTCGGCGCTTTTAAAGTCGGTTTCAATTTCACCGGCTTTCGCTTCAACCTGAGTTTTTTGTTCAGTGAATTGTTCAATTTTGGCGGTGATGTCCTGCAAATCGCGGCTGTATTGAATATTCTCCCGCGTACTGTCCTGAATAAGGGAATGCTTGCCGGACACCGCCTTTTCCGCCTGACTGAGAGCATCCTGCATTTGCTTCGCTTCCTGCTGGCGCAGCTCGAAAGTAAGACTTTCGATGGCCGTAACAACCGGATTTAACGACGACTTTTGTATATCCAGCAACTGAAATTGGGTTTTGAGCAACTCCACTCTGGCCGGATTGCTGATAGCTTCGACATCGAGCATTTTCAGCTCGGCAGTGCGCGAATCGATCAAGGTTTTCAGCTGCGCTTGTCTGGCTTCGGCTTCCAATTTCGCTTCCGCTTTACCGATCGGAACTTCCAGTTTTTTCTGTGCCGCTTCCATATCTTGCTGTGCCGCGACCATTTCTTCGCGAATCAGCTGCGGACGGCTATTTTGCACAGCCAGATCGCTCTCAATTTTCCTGCTCTGCTCATCCAGGTTACTGATCTTGCCTTTTTCAAGAATAAGCCGTTGCTCAAGCTCCTCGACCGGTATCCGGCTAAAATCCTCCAGTTTTTGCTTGGTGACTTTCAGCAGGGCCTGCTCAAGTTCCTTTTGCAGCTTTTTGGTTTGCTCCGGCGCTTGTTTTAACGCCGTCTTAAAGTCCATGGCCTGGGCTTTAAACTTTTCGATATTGCTTAAATTATCTCCGGCCGCCTGATAAATAGACAGCAGCTTGGATTTTGTCGCCTCATCAATGCCTTCCCGGCTATTGATGGCGTCGATTTTGGCCTTTAGCGTCTCTTTATTTATTTCAAACGCTGCGCTTTTTTGCTCGGCATTCGGCGTCGCGCTTTTAGCCCACGCGCCGGTTGAACTCAAAGCGGCAATAAACAATAAAAACAGCAGGGGATGAATCTTGGATTGAGCGGCAGGAAAATTAATGATTGTCATAGATTAAATTGTACAACGAGGGATGAATATGCACGGATATTGTAAACTGTTTTTGCCGGTTAACGGCAGGAAGCTTGCGTAGGGTGTGCCCGCTACTCTTTAAAATGCCGATAAACGCGCCCCGCGACAATCGCGCCGGCCAACGCAAGCGCGCCGGAAACGATGCCTGCCAAGGCATTGAGCAGCGAAGACGTCAGCGTTTCCAACATCCCGCCGATACCGGGTACGGCGTTGGCGCTTTGAGCAAGAGAGTCGATGAAGTGATGCGCTACGGGAATGCCGTGACTGATAATCCCGCCGCCCACCATAAACATCGCCGCAGTGCCGATAATCCCCAGCAGCTTCATCAGGTAAGGTGCGCCATGTAGGCAGACGCGGCCGATTTTATGCTGTATTTTCGCCAATAGACCGGAACCCGGCTGTCGGCACAGGTAAAGTCCCGCATCATCAAGCTTTACAATGACCGCCACCAAACCGTATACGCCGATGGTCATAATCAGCGCGATGCCGGAAACCACCGCCACTTTGATCGCAAAAGCCGCGCTTGCCACCGCGCCCAAGGTGATGACGATAATTTCCGCCGACAGCACAAAGTCGGTTCGAACCGCGCCCTTGATTTTGTCCTGCTCAAACGCCACCAGATCGATCTCAGCATTGGCTACTGCCGCCGCCAACTCGGCATGACGGGCTTCATCTTCCACATGGGAGCGCAGCAACGGATGCGCCAGTTTTTCAAAGCCCTCAAAACACAAATAAGCGCCGCCCAGCATCAGCAACGGCATGATCAACCAAGGCGCAACCCAGCTGATTGCCAGCGCCGTCGGCACCAGAATCAATTTGTTTTTCAGCGAGCCTTTCGCGACCGCCCACACCACCGGCAGCTCCCGATCGGCGCGAATGCCGGACACTTGCTCGGCATTCAGCGCCAGATCATCGCCCAGGACGCCGGCGGTTTTCTTTGCCGCGACCTTGGTCATCAGGGCCACGTCATCCAGGACGGTGGCTATGTCATCAAGTAAAACTAAAAGGCTTGCGCTGGCCATAGTGGCTTCTTTTGGGTAAAGGTTGATTGAAGAAATACGGCCTTATTACTGCCTGTATTTTAATTAACTGATGTTACGCATGCTCATAATAAAAAGCGTAGTCCACGAAAAACACGAAAATAGTTAAAACACATCAAAACGTTGCCAGGTAGACCTTCCAGGTTTTAAAAACCTGGAAGGTCTAACCTATCGGCCTGCTTCTTGCATGACGCCAGGGACTATCGGAATGACGACACATCCCGTAGATACTTGTGCAACACGAAGTTTCACCTCCCTGTGTCTGGGTTCCGGCATAACCCACAGGGATGTGGGGAATGCAGATATTGCAGGAGCAAATATCTGTCCCTGCCAGAACGACGGCATCCCACAGACCTGGGTGTATAACGCAAGGAGCTTGTCTTGGGAGTCTGTGAATGAATGCCGGGGATGACGCCGTCAGCGAGAAACCTACAGCGGATGTTTTTTTCGTGCCTTTCGTGCTTTTCGTGGACAATGCGTAACATCAGTTAATTAAAAGAGGTATTACCTGATATACGATTATCGATTTCCGCTAACATCTGCGTGGCGGCGTAAACCAAATCCGCTACGCGCCGGTGACCTTCGTTGATCGCGTCGGCAAGCACTTCCGGAGCTTCGATATATTCATGCACCATCTGATTCCTGAGCTTTCGGGTTTCCAGCCAACTATCGCTGGATTTGATCCAACCCAAGCGTTCGGCACGGTCCAGATTGTCGACAGCCGTGGCGGTACGCTCGCCGACGAACGCCAGCAAATTGGGCAGCAGCTTGTCGCCTAAGGTGTCCTGAAGCCGCCCGAACCGGCTGATGAAGGCTTCCACTCTTTCAGCCAAATCTTCGTCGTTATTCAATTGCGCAATAAGTGCCAGCGTCAATGGCTGGGCAAATAAGCGGTTATCGGTGCTTTGCAAATGCTTGATCTCGCGCCTGACGACTTTGGCGAGGAATAGCAGCCTTTCTTGTTGCGAGGTAAGCTGGGTCATAGCAGTACGCCTTCTGCCAAGGCAATCCGGTGTATCGCGCTTTGTGTCAGATTGGGCGCGCGTAACAAAATATCAACCTGTCTGCCGCCGATTGCACGCGAGACGCGGACAGCCAAGCGCGCCGAAAGCGCTGCCGGATGTTCAACGGGATGATCAAAATCAATCATCAGGTCGACATCGCCGCCGCGTGCGTGATCGTCCAAGCGGGAGCCGAACAAGCGTATCGCTGTTGCATCCGGCGTAACGGAGCCGATGGCTTCGCGTAAGGCGGCGATGTTTTGTGGACTCAGACGCATCAGTTATTCTCATTTTTTGGGAAACCCTTGCCGGTGTTTCCCTGTGGGTGCGACATTGTATCAGCAAAGTTTTTTGCCATTAAAAAATCAACCGCAACTTAATTGAAGTAATAAGGCGGCATTCGCTACGTATAATCCTTCCCTTGTTGTGTCGTCCTTTTCGCGAACAATGCGCACATCAGATGGCAACCCTCTCCCCCACCCGAGGAATATTCGCATTCCAGCCGGTACGCTTGAAGCAGGTTTGCAATGATAAGGTCGCCGATTTCTCGCCATGAATCAGGTAAAGTCTGGGCTTGGGGTCTTTAAAATGTCCCGCCCATTGCAACAACTGGCTTTGATCGGCATGGGCGCTTAACGCGCCCAAGGTATGCACCTTGGCCGCGACATTGACTTCAGCCCCCAGAATTTTCAAATGCGACTTTTTACCGTCAACGATAGCCCGGCCCAAAGTGCCTTCGGCCTGAAAGCCTGCGATGACGATATGCGCATTGCGCCGCCACAAGTTGTATTTAAGATGGTGGCGAATGCGCCCGCCGTTACACATGCCGCTACCGGCAATAATAATCGCGCCGCCGGCGATACGGTTGACGGCCATTGATTCTTCGGCTGTCTGCGAATAGATCAAACCCGGCAACCAGGCTTGCCAGCCGCCGGGCGCGATTTGGGTAAATTCGGGGTCGTCAACATTGAATAAATGTACATTCTCAGCGTAGATGTTGCTGGCGCTGATCGCCATCGGGCTGTCCAGGTAAATCTGTTGCTGCGGCAGTCCGCCCTGGCGCTGAATTTTACCCAGCCAGTAAATCAGGTCCTGGGTCCGGCCCACCGCAAAGGCCGGAATAATGACGTTGCCGCCGCTTTTTGCGGCTTCCGCCAATGTTTCGCGCAGTTCGTCCAGCGTGTTTTCCAGCGGTTTATGATCGCGGTCGCCGTAAGTGGATTCAAGTAACAAGACATCGGCTTCGGTTAAAACGGTCGGATCGCGCAGTAACGGCGAATTCGGGTTGCCCAAATCGCCGGAAAAAACCAAGGTTTTGGTGTTATCTGTATCATGAATGCGTAAGCGCACGATCGACGAACCGAGTATATGTCCCGCTTCATGGAACGAAACGCTTAACTCGGGAAATATGTTTGTTTCCACGCCATAGGCTATCGGCCGACGCAGCGCCAACAAGGTCTTTACATCCGCCTCGGTATATAAAGGTTCGAGCAACGGTTTACCGGCACGTTCCCTGCGCTTGTTTTCCCATTCGGTATCTCGCAATTGCAGATGCGCGGCATCCATCAACATCAATTCCAGCAGGGGAAAACTGGCTTCGGTCAGGAATACCGGCCCCTTGAAGCCGTCTTTAGCCAGTTTGGGCAAGCGTCCGCAATGGTCGAGATGAGCGTGGGACAACACCACGGCATCAATGCCGGCCGGATCGAACGGAAAGTCGGCTTCGTTTTGTTTTTCTGTTTCTCTTGAACCCTGAAATAGCCCGCAATCAAGCAATATGCGGCTGGAGTCGGTTTCCAGCAAGTAACAGGAACCGGTCACCTGACCTGTTGCGCCTAAAAAAGTGAGACTTGTCATTGCGTTGCCTTATGGTGTGTAAAACTCAGTAAATGAGGCCGTCCTATAAATAAATGACCGCTTCGGCAGTTGTCAAGTTTCCTCGAACGATGTAGTTGATGTTAAAATCATATTAACCGAGATACATACCGAAAGACTGATTATCTTATTAAAACAAGTTTGTAGTAAGCCCCCTGCAAAACTTGCCGTCACGAACACTCAGCGAAGAAATAAATTGAAAAAGACCATAAGCCACTATATGCCCCGATTGCTTGTATTTCTTTTCATGGCCCTGCCCATGCAGGCCTTGCCTGCCGAAGAAACAGTCAATCAGGAACCCGGCATAGCACCGGAAATTACCGCCATTATTGCGGCAAAACAGCATCCTTACCTGATGCTGTCCAATTTCCCCAATCGTACCGACGATCTTGACGCTCTCTACAAGCTGTCGAACCGCCAGTTGCTATGGCTGGGCAATGCGAACGCCGAAAAAAACATTACCGACACCCTTGATCTATTGGCGACTGCGACGGTTCACGGCTTAAAGCCTAAAAACTACGATACGGAAACGCTACGGCAAAAGCTACAACCGGCCTTAAAACTCAAGGCCGATGCTTACAAAGAATTAGCGCTATACGATACGGCGCTTAGTATATCGTTGCTGCGCTTCCTGCATGACCTGCATTATGGCCGGGTCAATCCTCAGGGCATAAATTTTAACTTGAAGTTAAGAGAAAAAAAGCTGATTGATTTACCCGGTATGATTAAAAACAGCCTGGCGCAAAACACGCTGGGTGAATTACCGCTATCGCTCGAACCTAAGTTAAAACAATACCAAAAGTTAAAACAGGCATTGACTGATTACCGCCAACTTGCCGCGAATGTCGTGCCGCTTAAATTGGATATTAAAGAAACCCTGCATCCCGGCGAAAACCATCCGCAAATGGCCGAACTACGCCAATTTTTAACCGCCATCGGCGATTTGCCTGAAGACAAAACGGTTAATAATACTGAAAACCCTAGCCTATATACCGACGCTATCGCTGCCGGGGTTAAGAAGTTTCAAAAACAGCACGGACTTACTGCTGACGGACACATAGGAAAAGGCTCTGCGTCGGCACTCAACACCCCCTTAAGCTACCGGGTAACGCAAATTGAGTTGGCCATGGAAAGACTGCGCTGGTTACCGGAACTCAATGTCGGCACCTCAATTATTGTTAATATTCCGGCCTTTCAATTATGGGCGTTTGATGCGATTGATCAGACCAATGCCGATATACTCAATATGAGGGTCGTTGTCGGCAATGCGCTGAAAACCCAAACCCCGGTATTGATGGCTGAAATGCACTTTATCGATTTCATGCCTTACTGGAATGTGCCTTACAGCATCATAAAAAATGAAATATTGCCCAAGTTGATTCACAACAGCAATTACCTTAATAAGGAAAATATGGAGATGGTGTCTGTTTTCCGTGACGGAGAAAAGCCTACGGCATTTAACGAAGAAACCATGAATCTGCTTAAAGAGGGCAAATTAAGAATCAGGCAACGTCCGGGCGGGAAAAATGCCTTGGGCCGGGTAAAATTCATTTTCCCCAACAAGGACGATGTCTATTTGCATGATACGCCTGCAAATGCCTTGTTTAGCAAGTCGCGAAGAGATTTCAGCCATGGCTGCGTGCGGGTTGCGAATCCTCAAAAACTGGCTGAATTTGCGCTTAAGAATCAGGACAACTGGAACGCCGAGACGATACAAATGGCCATGAACACGCCGAAAATGCAGCGCGTCATTTTGAAAAAGCCGATACCGGTGCTGTTTTTTTACACCACGGCTTTTTTCGACCAATATGATAATTTAGAGTTCTACCCGGATATTTATGGGCATGACGCTGTGCTACTGGGAGCGCTAAGCAAACCGGACGACCTGTCTGACCAGGCGCTTTTTATCAGTACCAATTCGACATCACCGGAAGCGGTAATCAAATAAACGCGGGGATTGTCGGCGACTGCATGGACGCAGGCGCTATTGCCGAGACGGCGTGGCATGAGGGGGAGATTGCAAAGCCCACTCTCCCGAACGGAGAAGGCAATTCAAATGTCGCTTAAAGTTGGTGCAAAACGTATAAGTAATCGAGCTAAAGTTTTCGGGTATATTTGGAGTGCAAGCTCTGCTTGCAAAGCAGGCAAAGCCTGCACTCCGGCTTTAAACAAGAGCTGGAAACTTAATATTCAGGCACTTAGCTTATTCTTAGGGCCTAGGCGCCCCAGGTTCTTACGCTACCGGTATCCAAATGCACAAAATCGGATTTTTCGTAATAACCAACGCCGCCACGCTGCATCGCCAGCGCTGCATTTCTAATTCTGATAGTATCCAAACCTTCAATGCGTATATCAATCGCCCTGCCCTCCATGTGCAGACTATTCTTGGCGACGCCGTCGCTGTGTTTGCGCAAATCGGCATTGGTAGCCGGCGACCGATAACCTGAAACGATATGAAAGGGCTTTCTGACTTCGAGGGTGTGTTTTAAATCATACAGTTGATCCAACAATGCCGGATCGATAGGGTGGACGGTGCCGTCATGGTAGTCGCGAAATAAATGATTAATTTCGTGCAGAGCATCCTTGATATAACGACCCTGCTCAAAATAAGTCAGGTTTAGCCGATCACCGGTGTGAGTGTTATGGAACGCAAGCATCTTATGCGAAGGCGAGTTCCGGGTAAACAGGTTATGGGTATTTTTCGCGGATGATGGCGTGTGAGGAGCCGGGTGCCGATGATGCAGCGTGTCATGGACACGTGCCTTATGGTGATCCGAGCGTGGAGCAAGCACTGTATGAGAGGCTATATGTTTGACTTTAGCGTTTGCGACTCCGATCCCCCCTGCCATCAGCAAGGAGCCGTAAGCCATATTTTTTAAAAACTTGCGTCGAGATGAAATAATGTCACTTTCATTCATGGTCGGTTGCACTCGTGCTCATACTTTAATACGTATTAATACAGATAGGTTATTCTCAGCATTTAATCTTAAATTAATCTTAAGTAAGCTTAAATATTCCAAACAAAAACTCCTTTCCGATACTGCCTGCGCAACATAATGAAATTATTGCTATTTTTTTATACAACCCCATCTTCAGAAAGACAATGAATCTATCGACACTAACGCTGTTTGCGGTATTTGTGTTGATCGCCGTGCGAAAAATCGGCCGTTTTAATATCAAAATCTGGCAAGCCATGGGCTGCGGCGCAGCACTGGTATCGGTTACCGGGGAAATCAGCGGGTCCGATGCGCTAAAAGCCATCGATTTGAATGTCATGCTGTTCCTGCTCGGCATGTTTGTCGTCGGTCAGGCGCTGGTCGCCAGCGGCTACCTGTACGCCCTCGCCTATCATTTGTTTAACCGGATGACCTCCATGCCGCAACTGGTTTGCGGTATTTTGTTCGGCGCGGGTTTTTGTTCCGCGCTGCTGATGAACGATACGCTCGCCATCATCGGCACGCCGCTGGTGCTGCGCCTGGCTCGGGAACACAACATCAACAGCAAGTTGCTGTTATTAACCCTGGCTTACGCCGTTACCATCGGTAGCGTGATGAGCCCTATCGGCAATCCCCAGAATTTCCTGATTGCCAGTCAAGGCGGATTACCCGCGCCTTTTCCGACTTTTTTTAAAGCGCTTGCCGTCCCTACGCTGGTTAATTTGATTGTCGCCTATTTAATATTGCGCTTGGTTTACCGGCAACAATTCATTGCCGCCATGCCGCTTAGCCATAACCCGGTCGAATTATTGGATAAAAGACTGGCCAAGTTGGCCCAAGCGTCGTTGTTTTTGTTGATCGGCTTAATAACGTTTAACGTCATTCTGTCCGCCATGCACAGCACGGTGCAGCTTAAATTAAGCCATATCGCCCTTATCGCCGCTTTGCCGCCGCTCTTGTTCAGCCCTGCCCGGATACAGTTATTAAAAAACCTGGACTGGTCAACCTTGCTGTTTTTTGCGGCCATGTTTGTGTTGATGTCCAGCGTCTGGCAATCCGGCGTCATGCAGCAACAGGTTAATGCGTTGCACATGGACCTGACCACCGTTCCGGCGATCATGCTGCTCAGCGCCTCGCTCAGCCAGTTGATTTCGAACGTGCCGCTGGTCGCGCTGTATCTGCCGATGCTGACTAATCCGAGCGCCGAATCGCTAATGGCCCTGGCAGCCGGCAGCACTATCGCCGGTAATCTGCTGATTTTGGGCGCCGCCAGTAATGTGATTATTATTCAGCATGCCGAAAAGCATCAAGCTACCCTCGGTTTTTTTGAGTTTGCCCGTGTCGGAATTCCCTTGGGCTTTGCCAATCTATTGATATACTGGCTGTGGTTTCGCTACGGGTATGACTAAGGTAAATAATCGACCGGAAGCCTTGTAACAAAATAACTGATGTTACGCATGTACCTAATAAAAAAGCGTAGTCCACGAAAGGCACAAAAAGCACGAAAAAAAACCAGGTACAGGAACAATGAGTAAAGCCCATCGTCAAGATTGGAAAGATGCATGCCGTAAACCGGGAAACATACTGCTCTCTATTTTTTCGTGTCTTTCGTGCTTTTCGTGGACAGTGTGTAACATCAAAAAATAAATAAAGTGTAGATTTCTCATTTACCGCGAAGAACATACAACGTCGTGATCTTCGCGTCCTTCGTGGTGAATGATTTTTTCTTACCTATAACGCTGTACCGCTAACGGACGACACTCATGCGCAAAAAAGCCATTAAACCCTCCGCTTATCTGACCGAAGTCAAAACGCTGTCGGACCGGATCGTCAAAGCTCAACAGCCAATCCGTATCCTCGACGCAATCAAATGGGATGATAATATCAAGCAGACTTTCTTTGACGGCAACTGCAAAAAATCGCCGATAGTCACGCCGGATTATTATCAAAAACGCCCGCTGGGTTTTGATCCGACCGAAAAGAAACACGAGTTTTACCAAATTGAGCGCGATTTAAAGCGCAAACTCGGCCAGCTAAACCCGCTCAGCGTGATCATGCGCCGAATTTGCAAGGAATACCTGGACGTAGTGCGTATGCTGGAAGCCAGAGGAAAACCGACCTTTTCCAATATTTCCCAGGAATTATACGGCTCATCCCAAGACGTTTTTCATGTCGGCGATCCGACTATTGCCGATCTGGGCAGCATGATGGAAGAAACCCTGTCGCAACTGCTGAAGCTGGATTTCTTGAACGAGGAACCCAAAACCATTAACGCGACGGATGCTGTAGCTATCCTTAACGAAAAAATAGAGGCCGTATTCCCCGGCGACGGCCTGCGTGCGATGCTCAGCGACGGTATCGTCGCCGATGCCGCAGCCGGCACCGATTACATTAAATTGCGCGCCGATGCGTTGTTCAACATGCGCGATCTGCGCGTGCTTGAAGTTCACGAAATATGGGTACATTTGGGCACTACGCTGAACGGCCTGGCCCAGCCTTATTGCACCTTTCTCGGCAAAGGGCCGCCGTCCGCGACCATTACCCAGGAAGGACTGGCCGTATTGATGGAAATATTAACCTTCAGCTCCACGCCGAACCGGCTGATGCGCCTGATCAACCGGGTACGCGCCATCACGCTGGCCGAAGAAGGCGCGGACTTTATGGATATATTCGATTTCTTTAGAGACAAAGGCTTGGACCAGGAAGAAAGTTATATGCTCAGCAGCCGGGTATTCAGAGGCAGCAGCTCGGACGGCATGCCGTTTACCAAGGATCTGACCTACATCAAAGGCTTTGTACTGACTTATAACTTCATGCGTCTGGCTGTCAGCAAAGGCAAGCCGGATCGTATCCCCTTGCTGTTTTGCGGCAAAACCATGATCGAAGATATGAAAGTGTTAGTCGACCTGGTTGAAGAAGGCACGGTGATTGCGCCGCGCTTTCTGCCGCCGCAGTTTAAGGACCTGATGGGACTTTCATCCTGGATGAGTTTCAGCCGTTTCATGTCGTCAATGAACTTCCGGCAGCTGGAACAGGACTATTCCAATGTTTTATGATGAAACCTCATTTATGCATATAATTTAACGGCATAGTAAAAATATCGCCTGATATTGATCACGACAAAAATAATAATTAAAAGGTAATCCGATGAAAACACTAAGACTGCTAGCCCTCTTTTTTATAGCCTCCTGCTTTAATGTCGATGCGGTTAATGCCGCAGAACATCACAGCGGACACGGTGCAAGCAGCGGTGGCGGCGGTGGCGGTGAAAATGGCTGTTTAAAACCGCAGCTGACCAAGTTTTTGCCTGCCAACTTAGCTACCGTAGCGCCGGGATCGGGATTCTCTTTTTACGCGTTCAATGTGGAGAAACCTGAGCAAATTAAAGTCACCGTAAAAACAATCCCCGTTGAAGTGACTACCGAAGATAAAGATTCTTTTTATGTGGTAAAAGGTAAGTTACCCGCCGAGTTAGTTAACACCACGGCAAGAATCAATATCAAGGTCAATGCCAAAATTCCAAGATGTAACGGCGAAAACGGCTGGCTGGTAAAAATTGCCGAGCAATAAGAAAGCGCATAAATAAATTCAAGCCGTTGTCATGAAGGGCATGAAGACTTAAATCCTTTATGCCCTTCACGGTTTAAAAATAAAACCGGCTCAAGTTACTTCATGCACTGACCTTAACCTTTGGGAGCATTTGATGTCTGAAAATCAGTCTATTAAAAAATGTGTCGCCTACTGTTTGGCTCAAGGTTTTGAGATCAGTGCATTGGCAAGATTGTTATCCGATGCCTCGCTGATAAGGATTATTAAAGGTGCGTTACTGATTGAGGATGAACACGCCTGGTCGATAGTCTTTGCTTATGGCGTCGTGGTGCATTGGAATGTCGGCTCGGAACAGCAGGCCAAGCTGCATCAGTTATTATTGGAGCATGCAGCTTACCCGCTGACCTCCCCTGAGGAAGACAACTTCACGTTTGCGCTCGATTGTCCAGGCACCCGCATTATTGAAGATCATATTGAAATCGAGTCTTCGGACCCTATCCTGATCTTTGCGTTATCGCAAGGCATGGCGCAATCGATTAAGCTGGCCTCTTTTGAAAGCAACGCCCTAACCACCATCAACAATACCAACTATATCCCCAAATCATTGGCTGAAAACGGAACAATCAAATTAAGCCGCAATAAAATCGCAAAAATCCGCGGACAACTGTTTTTAACCAAAAGCGATATAATTTTGAATTACGATTTGCTGGATACGCCTGATTTCTTTTGGGAATATCCTGAATATGAAGCCTTTTACGGCGTCACCGCAAAATACCTGGAAATAGCCCAACGCACCGAGGTATTGTCAAAAAAGCTGGAAACCATCCATGAATTATTTGAAATGCTGGCGGATGAACAAAAACACCGGCATTCAACAATACTGGAATGGATCATTATCTGGCTGATTGCTTTTGAAATAGGCATGACGATATTCGACAAAATCCTCTAAACAATTAAACCCATCATGCTCAGCTACCGACACTCCTTTCATGCAGGCAATTTTGCCGACGTTTTAAAACATATCGTCCTGATCCAGAGCCTTGAATACTTAAGCAAAAAAGACAAGCCTTTCTGCTGCATCGATACCCATGCCGGCCCCGGAAAATACGAACTGGACGGCGAGTACGCCTTAAAAAATCGGGAATTCGACAACGGTATCGCCAAGTTATGGCAACGCAAGGACTTGCCGGACTGCGTTGCCCGCTATGTCAGCCTTATCAAGCGCTTTAACAGCACGGACACATTAACCCGCTATCCCGGCTCGCCGTTAATCGCCAAACAGTTGCTGCGCGACAAAGACCGCCTGTGTTTATTTGAACTGCATAGCACCGAAATAAAGCTGTTAACCGCCGAAGCCAACAAGGACAAACGCATCAGCGTCTTTCATGGCGACGGTTTAACAGACTGCTTAAAATTATTGCCGCCGTTCGAACGCCGGGGATTGGTATTGATCGATCCTTCTTATGAAATGAAAAGCGATTATCGACAGGTTGTTGAAACGCTGGTCGCCATGCACAAACGTTTCGCCACCGGCACTTATGCGCTCTGGTATCCGGTCATCGACCGCAGCCGTAACCAGAAGCTGGAACGCGCCATTCAAGCCTGCGGCATCAACAATGTGCAATTATTTGAACTGGGCATACGCGCGGACAGCAACGAACACGGCATGACCGCCAGCGGCATGATCGTGATCAATCCGCCGTGGACTTTAGCGGCCGAAATGCAACAGGTTTTGCCCTGGCTGGCCGATGTGCTGGGCAATGACGGCGAGGGCTTTTACCGAATACAAACGCTGGTTGCCGAATAGTCACCTTACCGATGAAGGCTATGAAATACAGGCCGATGTTGATAACCAAGAAGCCGCAATCTTGGCGGTCGCCGCCAGTAACATGAACCGGCAGGATTTTTTAGAGTGGTTGCAAGGCCATGTTGTGCCGCGCTAACAAATAGCTCGGCGAACAGCCACGTAGCATGAATAAGTCCATCCAAGCCTAGCGCGAGATGCGGTTTTGACAAATTCCGATGCGCTTACCAATCTCCAATAATAACTGGAATAACTGATGTTACGCATTGTCCACGAAAGGCACGAAAAAACATCCGCTGTAGGTTTCTCGCTGACGGCGTGATACCCAGCATTCATTCACAGACTTCCAAGACAAGCTCCTTTCGTCATACACCCAGGTCTGTGGGATGCCGTCGTTCTGGCAGGGACAGATATTTGCTCCTGCAATATCTGCATTCCCCACATCCCTGTGGGTTATGCCGGAACCCAGGCACAACTACAATGAGCGGGTCAAGCAGCAAGTGATGGCACTACCGGCGGGAATCTTGGCGGATTACATCCACTTGACCGATTTAATGCAAAATCACGGGGCAAACTTGCACATGCCGCATTCCCGCGCAATGGGCGGCGGTTTATTCGAGCTGCGCCCCAAAGGCAAAGAAGGCATCGGCCGCGTGTTTTATTGCACACAAATTGGACAGGCAATTGTTATTTTGCATAGCCTAGTCAAGAAAACCAACACCACACCAGCGGCCGATTTACAGCTCGCCAGAAAACGACTAAAAGAGGTTAACCATGGCTAACGATACTTACCAACCCGTTCCACACGATGCTGCATTTCGCGAACAATTATTAAGTAATCCGGCGGTAAAAGCGGATTATGACGCCAACATCACAACATACGCCATACTCGACGAAATACTCGGAGCCAGACGCGAAGCCGGATTAACCCAAGCGCAAGTCGCTGAACGCATGGGCACAAAAGCCTCGGCGGTGGCGCGTCTGGAAAGCGCCTTGGTCTCGGGCAAGCATTCGCCGTCTATCGACACCTTGCGTAAATGCGCCGCTGCCGTGGGTAAAAGATTGGAAGTGCGTTTGGTTTAAATCGAATCAGGCCGGATAACTGCTGGATTGCAATACAGATGACGGGATGGAAAACAACAAAATCAACAGCACTGCTTTCTATTGATTCACATGAACAAAAAAGTATCTCTTATTGAGCATGATCTGGTTTTTATTTTCGAAAAATGCACAATGAAAGACCTGCCCCCGTTGCATTGGCATGACCCCGTTGCATTGGCAAACCCCGTCCCGCTTGAGGTCAATCTACGCTGCTTTTAGTCAAAGGTTATCGTGGTCATGAGGGAATTCCTTCGAGATGATCCCAACAAAACAGAGAACTCAAATATCTGCTAAACTGTCCAAAAATAACCGGGGAGACTGATCATGACTACTATTACTTTTGACACGCTTGAGCTGGTAGACAAACTTAAAACCGCCGGAATCCCACAAGCGCAAGCCGAGGCGGTTGTGCGAGTGATTGCCGAAGCTCAAGATGGACTTATCACTAAACATGACCTAACCGAAGCCAAAAATGAAATTAAGGCAGACATGAATGTTCGGTTTGAGCGCATTGATGGTGAATTAAAGCTAAACAGATGGATGCTCGGCGTATTATTGGCTGGCGTTATATCACTGGTGTTGAAGGCGTTTTTTTGATGAAATCAATGGAGGTAGATTAGATTGATTTTTCAATCGATACTTCCCCTCATTGGCTCTTCTTAGGGGACATAACAGAATGATTTATGCTGAACGTATGATTGTAGAAACCGACATCGCCGGGAACATAAAACAACTGCCCAAGCTTCCGGCAAACTCCCGCATTGAGGCGATCTTTCTGGTTATGGATGAACAACCTCAACCCTTACGCCAACCGCACCCGGATATTGCCGGCAAGACCCGCATTCTGGGGGATATTTTTTCGAGCGTTCCGGAAACGGATTGGAACTTGTCATAATGATTGTATTGGATACTCATCTCCAGTTGTGGTGGGAATGATAACCAGAACCTCAAGCCGGAATGGATGAGCCGTATACAGAGCTCGGAAGAAGTGGGCGTTTCAGCGATTTCCTGCTTTGAAGTGGCCTGGCTGGAACGCCATAACCGTATCGCATTACCTTGCCCCAGGCAGGAATGGCTTGAAAAAGCGTTGGCAGGTTCCGGTATTTCCCTATTGCCGATAAGTCCTATTGTCGCTTCGATAGCCGTCGATTTGCCTGAGCATCATCGCGACCCGCAAGACCGTATTATTATCGCAACCGCATTGGCTTATGAAGGCACGTTAATATCGGCAGACGGCAAATTTCCACTTTATGCAGAATTGACGGATCGATTGTTGACTTAAATCCGTATTCTGTCTTACGGCCTTACCCGGCTTAAAAGGTTATGCACAATGCAAGAGCTGGCCCCTGACTTCGCTCTACAGCCAACGAAAGCATAGCCCTGATTTGCGGCGGCTATCAAGCGTGGTAAACTGAATGCTAAATCAAAAACAGGAGGCAAGACCATGACTGCCATTACGTTTGATACGTATAAATTTATTCGTACTCTTAAAGCTGCTGGCGTTCCAGAAGGACAAGCCGAGGCATTCTCTGAAGCTTTCAAGGAAGCCCAAGGCGAGGCGGAATTAGCGACGCAACATGACATTACTGATGTACGCCGGGATATACGCGAGCTTGAACAACGCTTAGAATCAAAAATTGACAAGGTGGCATCCGACCTTAAGGTTGATCTGATCAAGTGGGTGACGGGTGCGTTAATAGCACAAGCCGCCGTCATTGCTACGCTGGTTAAGCTGTTGTAAAAGCCTAACCCAACAATCAACGTAATAACTGGGGGCAGAGTAAACTTAAATTCTAAAAAGATGGGGCGGCCCGTTGGCTGGTGGAAGACAACGGCAGATGAATGATTTAAGTTTACTCTGACCCCAGTTATTTGCACAGTTATTTGCAGTTATTTGACCCCAGTTATTCACGTTAGCTGGTATTTCAAATAAAGCACCCGCATAAAGAGATAATCAAAATGTCTGGGAAATAACCGGGGAAATAACCGGGGTCAGAGTAGAAATAACCGGGGTCAGAGTAAACTTAAATTCTAAAAAGATGGGGCGGCCCGTTGGCTGGAGGAAGACAACGGCAGATGAATGATTTAAGTTTACTCTGACCCCAGTTATTGGATGAATGATTTAAGTTTACTCTGACCCCAGTTATTGCGCACGTTAGCTGGTATTTCAAATAAAGCACCCGCATAAAGAGATAATCAAAATGTCTGAATTGAGCAGAATTACTATTGACACACAAATATGCGGCGGTCGTCCTTGCATCCGCCATATGCGCATTAGAGTAAAAGATATATTGGATTTATTGGCGTCCGGAGCCAGTAAGGAAGAGATTTTAGAGGACTACCCCTATCTTGAGGCTGCTGATATTACGGCCTCCCTCGAATACGCCGCGCATTTGATGGATCACCCAATTTTGAGTGTCGCTTAAAGTGCGATTTTTGGTCGACGCTCAGTTGCCCATAGCCTTGGCGCGGATGTTACAGCAGCATGGGCATGAATCTAAGCATGTTGCTGATTTAAGCATGATGGAGACACCGGATAGAGATATTTGGATCTGGGCTAAGCAGAGTAAAAGCATCATTATCAGTAAAGATGAAGACTTTGTAATTTTGCACGGTGCGGATGAGCATCCAGTACCGTTGATTTGGGTAAGAGTGGGTAATACTCGACGTAAAGAATTACTGGAGTGGTTTGAACGACTGTTACCCCTCATCGAAGAAAAACTTGCAGCGGGTGAATTGTTGGTTGAGCTTACGTGAACAGGAGGGCTGTTATTACAGAGGCAGTCTTGCTCTGGAACAGGGTTAGACAGATCGACTGGAATAATTGGGGCTGAGCAAAGTCAATCTCAATCTAAGTTTACTCTGACCCCAGTTATTACAATCTAAGTTTACTCTGACCCCAGTTATTACTCAGATGACGGGATGGAAAACAACAAAATCAACAGCACTGCTTTCTATTGATTCACATGAACAAAAAAGTATCTCTTATTGAGCATGATCTGGTTTTTATTTTCGAAAAATGCACAATGGGAGAGTAGCAACAGCGCTTACACGCCGCCGCCCTCGCAGAACCGGACTTGGAGCGTTACACCATCCGGCTCCCAGTTCAAGTCATCCACAATGGTTTGGGATATAAATTATGCCGAATACGCAA
>Ga0207978_100118_pt1 | contig 44574 bp, 49 predicted proteins | sample LakWasM100_LOW12_2_FD_183920 | JGI IMG/M metagenome (GOLD analysis project Ga0207978, IMG submission 183920) | Freshwater sediment methanotrophic microbial communities from Lake Washington under simulated oxygen tension - Sediment Metagenome... | ecosystem: Environmental > Aquatic > Freshwater >... | reverse complement strand
ACGTCCATTACTACAACCACGAGCGCATCAAGCTCAGATTGAACGGACTCAGCCCGGTGGGATACCGGCTGAAAAACACCGCCTGATTGGCGGTGAGGCAACCGTCCAACTTCTGGGGGTCAGTTCAGTGGCGCCGGGGGATCTCTGTGATCAGTGGGCATTAGCAGGCGCGGTTCATCCCGCACCTTGCTTCTGTACTTCTGCGTCGGATGGGTCGCCATGCTTCTTGCGAGGTCTAACGTTTGACATGAGGGGCGGCCGACAGCAGGCGAAGCCTGATGTTGGACATCCCCTCGATGGAAGGGTTAGGTCACTTCTTCGTAGTAGATAGACCTGAGAACTGCTCTACTTCAAGTGAGGTCGCCCCAAGTATGTTGCCCTTCGGTGCGACTCCAATGGGAATTGAGACAAGGCATTCGTTGGGCGGAGTGTTGTAGAAGCTGTTGAGGGTTTGGCCGCTGCCTTTCACCCGAAACTCCCATGCAAGTGATTTGCAGCACGGACCCCCGTCAACGTTTGCAGGTTGATTCGAGTACACAACAATAGACTGGCCGGGCTGCAGCCACACGGTGCTGTGATGCTCTTCAACAGCTGGGATCTCGACGTAGCTGAACCATACAGTCCATCCGATGCTATATACGTCGCCCCAGTTGGCCGGTATCTGATTGGAGATGTCTACTCGGACTCGGCGAACAGCGAGTAGCTGTGCTCTTTTCTTGGCGTCGGCTTCAGTTCCAAAAACACTCTTGTCCATTCTTCTCTCCTGTGGAAGTGTTCGGTCGGCCCCCCGAACGTAGGGTAATTCCGATAGCTTCCGGCGCGGCTCATCGAGAGGCCGCCGAGTGACCTAACGTGATGTATCCCGCAAAACCTGCGGGATAAACTGGACCGTGCGGGATATTCTGGACACTGATTTCTCCTGGAAGTGGCTTGCAGCATAGGTTTGCAGGGATAGCTTGTTCAAACATCCAGGTATAAAAATTCCGCGAAACCCGGCACGCGTCAACTCGGCAAACTATAGCTTGCCAGTAGGCAGAGACCGGGATTTCCGAGCCTGTCCTGATTTTTGTGTTTGAGGCATAACCATGACCTACAGGATCATTTATGCCAAGCAGAACGAAGTTGAAGAACGCAGCCATTGCCGCCCGGAGCGCGGCGCTGCCGAAGATTCCCAACGAGCTGATCGACCAGTTCATCATCGGCCCCATGACGGGGGAGGCGGTGAACGCGGCCTCCATGGCCTTCAAGAAGGCTCTGATCGAGCGGGCCATGGGCGCCGAGCTGGGCCATCACCTGGGCTACCCCGCCGGCACTGCCAAGCCCGGGGCGGGGACCAACCAGCGCAATGGCAAGAGCGCCAAGACCGTGCTCACCGGCGAAGGTCCGGTGCGCATCGAAGTCCCGCGCGACCGCGACGGCAGCTTCGAGCCCATCCTGATTCCCAAGCACGAGCGGCGCTTCACCGGCTTTGACGAGACCATCATCGCCCTGTACGCGCGCGGCATGACCATGCGCGAGATCCAGGGGTTCCTGCGCGAGACCTACGGCACCGACGTTTCGGCAGAATTCATCAGCAGCGTCACCGAAGCCGTAATGGCCGAAGTGACGGCCTGGCAGGCTCGCCCACTGGAGCCGATGTACCCGGTGGTGTTCTTCGATGCGCTGCGCGTGAAGATCAAGGAAGACGCGGTGGTGCGCAACAAGGCCATCTACCTGGCCTTGGGGGTGCTGCCCGACGGCACGCGCGACATCCTGGGCCTGTGGATTGAGGGCACCGAAGGCGCCAAGTTCTGGATGAAAGTGTTCAACGACCTGAAGACCCGCGGGGTGGGCGACATCCTGATCGCGGTCACAGATGGCTTGAAGGGCATGCCCGAGGCGCTGGGCGCTGTGTTCCCGGCCACCACGCTGCAGACGTGCATCGTGCACCTGATCCGCAACTCCCTGGACTTTGCGTCATGGAAAGACCGCAAGGTGCTGGCCGCGGCAATCCGGCCGATCTATACGGCCGCTAATGCCGAGGCCGCCGAGGCTGAACTGGACGCCTTCGAGGCCGGCCCCTGGGGCCAGAAGTTCCCCACGGTGGTGGCCTCCTGGCGCCGGGCCTGGAGCCATGTGATTCCGTTCTTTGCCTTTCCGCCGCAAATCAGGCGAGTGATCTACACGACCAATGCCATCGAGAGCGTCAATGCCAGGCTGCGCAAGATCATCAAATCGCGCGGCCACTTCCCCAGCGACGACGCGGCCAGCAAGCTGATCTGGCTGGCACTGCGAAACATCACGGCCGAATGGGGCCGCGCGGCACACAACTGGAAGGAAGCGATGAACCAGTTTGCGATCCTCTATGAAGATCGTTTCACAAAAACCGCCGCTTAAGATGTACGACCGACTTGCCCACCGCGTCGCTCGTTCGTCGCAAGCGACGCCCGCCGCCGTGGACAAGTCTTCAAGCGCCTCGAACACAAAAATTCAGACAGCCCCGGATTTCCAACAGCACGTTTGGGACTGTGAGCCAGCGGGCAGCAAATCAATGGCAGCTTCCGGGTGGCGCTTCTCAACGGTGGCTCAGGGTCGACACCAGCCGACCAAAAAACCCAATTTCAATCATTGCGTGGCATTAAAAACACTGCCAGTCGATACCCCTCCGCCTTCAAGGCGGCGCACGCAAACCTCTACCGCCCCAGAAACATCGCATCCACCTTCGGCAGCCCCTCGAAGCAAGCGAACGTCCCCCCCTCCGCAATCTCTTTGGCCGCGTGCAGGAACCCCGCCCAGGCCGTGCGCGCCAGGGCACCGCCCACGCTGATCCGGCGCACGCCCAGATCTGCAGCCTCCGCGACGGTGATGTACGGCGCGTTGATCAGCAGGTTCACCGGTTTCGGCGCCACAGCGGCGACGACTGCGGCGATATCTTCTCGCTGGTGAATCCCCGGTGCGTACAGGCAGTCGGCGCCGGCCTCTGCATAGGCCTGCAAGCGGCGAATGGTCTCGGTGATGTCCGGGCGCCCGCAGATGAAGCCTTCTGATCGGCCGGTGAGCAGGACGTCGGTGCCCGTCTCGTCAATCGCCTGCCGCGCAGCCTGGATTCGGGCGACCGCGAGTTCGAAGTCGTGCAAGGGATGCTCAGCGTCGCCTGTGGAGTCTTCGATGGAGAGCCCCGCAATGCCGGTGGCCACGGCAAGCTTCACGTTCGCCGCGACCTGTGTCGGCTCAATGGCGAAGCCACCCTCGAAATCTGCATTCACGGGCACCGCAACGGCGGCAACCATCTGGCGCAGATGCTCAAGCGCCTGGTCAAGGGTGATCTGGTTGTCCGGGAGGCCGCGCGACCACGCGAAGCCTGCGCTGGTGGTGGCCAAAGCCTTGAATCCCATCTGCTCCAGAGTCCGTGCGCTCCCCACATCCCACGGGTTCGGCATCACAAAGCAATTCGCGTCGTGCAAGCGGCGAAACGTTTCGCACAGTTGTTCATGTGCTTCCATGTCTTGGCTCCAAGAACACAATAGAAGGGGCGATTTTGCGCTTGCAAGCGTGCCGGCTGATGGGCGGGCAGGGCACGCACGTCGGCCAGCCCGATTGGCACCACCTCCTGATCGGTGGTGAACCGGGCCGCAAGACAGATTTTCATTCGAAATCTAGAATTCGCGTGTTCCAGCCGCATCCTCGAACCCGTTTCAGTGGTTCGCGCGCCTGCTCCAGAAAACTTCTCCCAATGTCCAGTCTTGCCGCCACGCTGAGGCCGTCCCGAGCCCCCAAGGCCGAGTACCGTGTGCTGGGTGCCATCAGCGCCTCGCACATGGTCAACGACATGATGCAGTCGCTGATCCTGGCGATGTACCCGATTCTCAAGGGCGACTTTCACCTGAGCTTCGTGCAGATCGGCTTCATCACGCTGACCTACCAGTTGACGGCGTCGCTGCTGCAGCCGCTGATTGGCCTGACTACCGACAGGCGGCCGCAACCGTATTCGCTGCCCTTTGGCATGGTCTCGACCTTGTGCGGTTTGATTCTTTTGGCCTATGCGCCGACCTACGCGGTGTTGCTGCTTGCTGCTGCGTTTGTGGGCTTGGGGTCGGCCATCTTCCACCCGGAATCGTCTCGCATCGCCCGGCTGGCATCGGGCGGGCAGCACGGGCTGGCTCAGTCGGTGTTTCAGGTGGGTGGCAATACGGGAAGCGCGATTGGGCCCTTGTTGGCAGCGGCCGTGATTGTTCCTTTCGGTCAGCGCAGCGTGGCCTGGTTTGGGCTCGTCGCACTGCTGGCCATCGTGATGCTGCTGCAGGTGAGCCGTTGGTATGCCGCGCACAACCTTGCGGCTGGGCCGGTCGGCCTGCGAGCCGCACCAAGCTCACCGCACCCTCGCGGCGTGGTGCTGTTTGCGATTGGCGTGTTGCTGGTACTGATTTTTTCCAAGTATTTCTACATTGCGGGGATCAGCAGTTTCTACACCTTCTACCTGATCGAGAAGTTCGGCTTGTCGGTGCAAAGCGCGCAAGTACACCTGTTCATTTTCCTGTTTGCCTCGGCCATCGGCACGCTCGCCGGTGGGCCGATTGGCGACCGCATCGGGCGCAAGCCGGTGATCTGGGCGTCCATCCTTGGCGTCGCGCCCTTCGCGTTGCTGCTGCCGCACGCGGATTTGTTCTGGACGACCGCACTCACGATCGTGATTGGGCTGGTGCTGTCGTCGGCTTTCTCTGCGATTCTTGTTTATGCGCAGGAACTGATGCCGGGAAAGATTGGCGCGGTATCCGGCTTGTTCTTCGGCTTTGCATTCGGTATGGGCGGTCTGGGCGCCGCGGCGCTGGGCTTGTTGGCCGACCGCACCAGCATCGAATTCGTCTACAGGGCGATCGCCTACCTGCCGTTGCTGGGCGTTGTAGCGGCCTTGCTCCCCAAAAGTCAAAGAGCGGCTGTCTAGGAGGCTGTCGGACTTGGAGCGTCGAAAGCGAAAATCGGCCCCAGCGAGGACAGTTTTCGCCGGATTTGCCGCCTCATAGCCCGGCTATGGGGCAAAAAGACGGTGGAAAATGGACCGCTGCGGTCGATTTGCAGCCGACGATTTCCAAGTCCGACAGCCTCCTAGCATTGCCTCGCCCCGGGGGCAGCGTCGGCTGCCCCCCGATTCTTCAATGAGCCCCTTTTCACCTGCATCCGGCATCGGCGTCAAAGCCAGGCTGAAAAGAACGTTCCGCTCGCTGGACAGGCACAACTACCGCGTCTGGGCTGCTGGCTCGTTGGTCTCCAACATCGGCACGTGGATGCAGCGCATTGCCCAGGATTGGCTGGTGCTGACCCAATTGACCCACAACAGTGGTACTGCGGTGGGCGTGGTGATGGCGCTCCAATTCGGCCCGCCGATTGTGCTGATGCCCTTGGTGGGTGCCGTGGCCGATCGCGTGGATCGCCGAAAAATGTTGCTTGCCACGCAGTCGGCGATGGCGGCGACGGCACTGGGTCTTGGCCTGCTGGTGCTTACGGGGCTTGTCACGCTGTGGCAGGTGTACGTGTTTGCCGGGCTCATGGGGTGCATCAGCTCGTTCGATGCTCCGGTGCGCCAGACCTTTGTCGCGGAATTGGTGGGTGATGACGATCTGCCCAATGCGATCGCGCTGAACTCGACGCTGTTCAACAGCGCCCAATTGATCGGCCCAGCGGTCGCCGGGGTGCTGATTGCCGCCTTGGGAACGGGGTGGCTGTTCATCATCAATGGGTTGAGCTTTGTCGCTGTCCTCACGTCGTTGCTGAAGATGCGCGTTGGCGAGCTCCGCAACCTGTCCAAAACCGGCAAGACCGGCAAGCCTGGAGTCGCCATGGCCGACGGCCTGCGGTACGTCAGGCACAAGCCCGACCTCGTCATAGCCCTGGCCATGCTGTTCCTGGTGGGAACCTACGGACTCAATTTCCCGATCTTCATCTCGACCATGTCGGTCACGACCTTTCATGGTGGCCCCCATCTGTACGGAGCGCTGTCGTCGGCCATGGCGGTTGGGTCCGTCCTGGGCGCCTTGCTTGCCGCTGGACGCGAGCAGCCCCGGCTGACGATTCTGGCCGCCAGTGCCTTTGGATTTGGCGTGATGTGTACGCTTGCTGCGGTCATGCCCAATGTCTGGTTGTTCGGCCTGGCTTTGGTCGGGCTGGGCACCATGGCGCAAACTTTTACCACCTCGACCAACAGTCTGGTTCAGTTGAGAACGGAGCCCTCCATGCGCGGGCGCGTCATGGCGATCTATATGGCCATCTTCCTGGGGTGCACGCCGCTTGGCGCCCCCTTGGTTGGTTGGGTGGCCGACGGTTTCAGTCCTCGTTGGGCGCTCGGGGTAGGCGCGGCATCGGGTTTCGTTGCGACCATCGTCGCGTTCGCCTACCACCGCCATCGCATAGGCAAAATTCGCACACAGCGTTGAATGGGGTGGGGCCTGCCCTGCGCGATGGCAACCGTCGCCAGGCTCCGTTCTGCGAGGAAGGCGTTCCCCGATGGGTTCGTCAGCACGATGATGGGGGTTCGTGCGGTTTAATTCCGCATGCCTGCACGTCCATCCCACCTGCTGTCCCCCTGGACGATCGTCATCACCGGTCTTGTCTCCCTCGCGATCGCGATGGGGATCGGCCGGTTTGCCTTTACGCCATTGATGCCGCTGATGCTGCGGGATGGAAGCTTGGATGCGGTCACCGGGACCGAATGGGCCGGCGCCAATTACATCGGCTATCTGGTCGGGGCGCTGACGGCCTCCATGTTTGGGCGTTCGCCTCAAAACGGTATCCGCGTCGGGCTGATCGGGGTTGCGCTGACCACCGGGTGCATGGTCTGGGGCACGGCTTCCCTTCCCTGGATCGGCGCAGTGTTGCGCGGCAGCGCCGGTGTGTTCAGTGCCTGGGTTCTGGTGTGCACAAGCGGTTGGTGCCTGTCCGAACTGGCCCGCAGAGAGTCGACTTCTCTGGGCGGATGGATGTACACCGGTGTCGGTCTGGGGATTGCGCTGACCGGCGTCTTGGCCTGGCTTGGAGGCAAGCAATCGGCCCTGCTGCTCTGGATGGAGCTTGGGGTGTTGGCGGCGGCAGGCACGGCTTACGTGCTGCGCAGCCTGGCCGCTCCGTCTGCTGCTTTGGCGCCCCCGGCGGCCAACACGAGCGCGCATCGGGCGAAGGGGCCGCATCCTGGCAAAGGCTATGGGGGCTTGGTGTTTTGCTACAGCGCTTTTGGCTTTGGCTACATCATTCCGGCCACGTACTTGCCCACCATGGCAAGGCAACTCGTCTCTGACCCGCTGATCTTCGGCCTGACCTGGCCCATTTTTGGCGCGGCGGCGGCATTGTCGGTTGCTTTTGCGTCTCGCTGGCTGTCGGCCTGGCCGCGCAGAAAAGTCTGGGCCGCAGCCCAGGCCGTCATGGCCTTGGGCACTTTGCTTCCGCTGTGCCAACAGTCCTTGTGGATGCTGACCGCTTCGGCGGTTTTGGTGGGAGGCACTTTCATGGTTGCCACCATGGCTGGCTTGCAATTGGCGCGGGAGCGGATGCCCTCCAACCCGACACCGCTGCTGGCCCGCATGACCGCTGGTTTCGCGGCCGGCCAAATCGCGGGCCCGCTGCTGGTGCGATGGATCGGGACCACCCAGTGGGCGGGGTGGGATGCGCTCCATTGGGCGAATGCGGCCGCTACCGTGCTTTTGGCTGCCACGGCATTTTGGTTGTGGCACAGTTGCGCGCCCCCTCATCGATAGGCCAATCGGCCGCCACGGCCAGAAAGTGGCGTCGTTTGCAACTTGTATGCGGCCACTGCCAGCGGTGCAGGTTGATCGGGAACACCAAGGTAGTCAAGCGGGTATTGCCATACGCCGTCGAGTGCGAAGGCATAGGGACGGGCATTTCCGACGCTTGTCTTACAGAGCGCAGTGCCCATCGCTGACCTCTATAGCGGGCTGCAGCGCATCCACTGTGGCTACCTCCCAGAAGAACGGCAGCGCGTGCCAGCAAATTCTTGCGGCCACGCTTGCAAGAAAGTCCCCATGCCCGGCAAAGCACAGGATTCACAGACGAACCCACCCTCCAGCGCAGATTCCTGGCTGAACAAACTCGGGCCTGGCCTGGTCACCGGGGCAGCAGACGATGACCCCAGCGGCATCGCTACCTATTCACAAGCGGGTGCCCAGTTCGGTTTCGAGCTGTTGTGGAGCCTGCTGCTGACGTATCCGTTAATGGTTGCTATCCAGATGATCAGCGCGCGCATTGGACGGGTGAGCGGCCATGGCCTGGCCACCAATATCCGCCAGCATTACCCGGCCTGGCTGCTGTACTCCCTGGTGTCCCTGCTGGTGCTGGCCAACACCATCAACATTGCTGCGGATCTATCTGCCATGGCAGACGCAGTGACCTTGATTCTGGGTGGCAGCGCGCATTTGTATGTGGTTTTCTTCGGGGTGCTATCGCTGTTGCTGCAGGTGTTCATTCCCTACAAAAACTACGTTCGCATCCTCAAATGGCTGACCTTGGTGCTGCTTGCCTACGTGGCGACTGCGTTTATGGTGAAGATTCCTTGGTCTGCTGTGCTGACGAAAACGTTCTTGCCGCATATCCAGTGGAAGCCGGACTACATCACCACCGTCGTGGCAGTATTTGGCACGACCATCAGCCCCTATCTGTTCTTCTGGCAGGCGTCGCAGGAAGTGGAAGGAATGCGCGTCCAACCGCGTGTCCAGGCGCTTAAAAAGACCTTGGACCAGGCCGACAAGCAACTGCGGCGGATCAAGATCGACACAGTCATCGGCATGGCTTTCTCCAATCTTGTCGCATTTTTCATTGTGCTGACTACGGCCGTGACATTGCATGCGCACGGCATCACCGATATCCAGACCTCGGCCCAGGCGGCTGCGGCACTACGGCCCATCGCCGGAGAATTCGCCTTCCTGCTGTTCACGATAGGCATCGTCGGCACCGGGTTGCTGGCGGTACCAGTGCTGGCGGGCTCGGCGGCTTATGCGGTGGCTGGAACGTTTCACTGGAAGAACAGTCTGGAGAGCAAGCCGATGGCCGCGAAAGCGTTCTACGGCATCATCGCGGCGTCCATGTTGTTCGGTATGGCGATAGGCTTGTCGCCCATCGACCCGATCAAGGCCTTGTTCTGGAGCGCCGTGATGAACGGCGTGATCTCGGTGCCCATCATGGTGGTGATGATGCTGATGGCCGCGCGCAGTGACATCATGGGCTCCTTGGTGGTGGGCCTTCGCCTCAAAGTTTTGGGCTGGTTGTGTACTGGCGTAATGTTGGTGGCTGTGCTGGCCATGCTGATCACCATGGCAAGCTGATGGTGCGAAGAGGGCAGTGCTTGGCCGCACGGGGGCCGGAGCCGGCAGCGGCCCGCCTGCCGCGCCGCGGGGGACCTACGAAAAAAGCGCTGCGTCGCTACACTGATCTGTTCTCCTTCTGCATGTACCGTGCTGACCTTTTTGAACCGCCTGTAGGACGTGTAACCCATGACCACCCCCACCCCTTACACCCCGCCTGCCGTCTGGCACTGGAACAAGGAAAACGGCGGCAAGTTCGCCAGCATCAACCGGCCGGTGTCCGGCCCCACGCACGACAAGGAACTGCCGGTGGGCAAGCACCCGCTGCAGTTGTATTCGCTGGCCACGCCCAATGGGGTGAAAGTCACGGTCCTGCTGGAAGAGTTGCTGGCGACGGGCCACAGCGGGGCCGAATACGACGCCTGGCTGATCAATATCCAGGAAGGCGCTCAGTTCGGCAGCGGCTTCGTGTCGGTGAATCCCAATTCCAAGATTCCGGCGCTGCTGGACCGCAGTGATGCCGCCCATCCGGTACGCGTGTTTGAATCCGGTGCCATCCTGTTGCACCTGGCGGAGAAATTTGGCGCCTTCGTCCCTGCCAGCGGTGCCGCGCGCGCGGAGTGCCTGTCGTGGCTGTTCTGGCAGATGGGCAGCGGGCCGTTCCTGGGCGGCGGTTTTGGGCACTTTTACGCCTATGCGCCGGAGAAGTTCGAATACCCGATCGACCGCTTTGCCATGGAGGTCAAGCGCCAGATGGATGTGCTGAACAAGCGCCTGGCCGAACACGCGTTCATCGCCGGCCACGACTACACGATCGCCGACATGGCGATCTGGCCGTGGTACGGCGCACTGGCCAAGGGCCAGCTCTACGAAGCGGGCGAGTTTTTGCAGGTGCATGAGTACACGCATGTGGTCCGCTGGGCCGACCAGATTGCCCAGCGCCCGGCAGTGCAGCGCGGCCGCAAGGTGAACCGCACCTGGGGCGAGCCCGCCAGCCAGTTGCACGAGCGTCACGACGCCAGCGACTTCGATACCAAGACGCAGGACAAGCTCGCGCCGTCGGCCTGAGCCATAGGACACCACCATGATCACTCTCTACGACTGCGCCACGGCGCCCAGCCCGCGCCGCGCGCGCATCTTTCTCGCTGAAAAGGGCGTGGCGCACGCCACCGTGGCGGTGGACCTGCGTTCCGGCGAGCAGCTCGGCGAGGCGTACCGCCAGATCAACCCGCAATGCACGGTGCCGGCGCTGCGCACCGAGGGCGGCCTGGTGCTGGCCGACAACCCGGGTATTGCGGCCTACCTGGAAGCGCAGTTTCCCGAGCCGCCCCTGCTGGGCACCACGCCCGAGGAAAAAGCCGAGATCGCCAGCTGGAACTGGCGCATGGAGTTCGAGGGCCTGCTGGCCATTGCCGAAGCACTGCGCAACAGTGCGCCCGCCATGGCCAACCGGGCGCTACCCGGCGCGGTGAACTACCCACAGATTCCTGAACTGGCGCAGCGCGGACTGGCGCGGGTGGAGCAATTCTTCCTGTTGCTCAACGACCGCCTGGCGGGCCGCGACTTCATTGCCACCGAGCATTTCAGCGTCGCCGACATCACCGCCGTGGTGGCCGTGGACTTTGCGCGCGTGGTCAAGCAAAAGCCGGGCGAGCAGCACCCGCACCTGCTGCGCTGGCGCGCGGCCATGGCGCAAAGGCCGTCGATGGCGCTGTAGCAGCATGGCTGCGCGCAAGACGCTGCTGATCGTCTACCACTCGTTCACCGATGGCACGCGGCAAATGGCCGAGGCGGCGCGTTCTGGTGCCGCAGCGGACGAAGGCTGCACGGCGCGCCTGCTGCACGCTGCACAGGCAGGAGCGCCGGACGTGCTGGCGGCCGACGGCTACCTGTTTGCGACGCCCGAGAACCTGGCCGCCATGAGCGGGCAGCTCAAGGATTTTTTCGACCGCAGCTACTACGCGGTCCTGGACCGGGTCAATGGCCGGCCCTATGCCAGCCTCATCTGCGCGGGCAGCGACGGCAGCAATGCGGCGCGGCAGGTGGCGCGCATTGCCACCGGCTGGCGCCTCAAGGCGGTGGCAGAGCCGCTCATCGTCTGCACCCACGCCCAGACGCCCGAGGCCATTCTGGCGCCCAAGCAAATGGGCGCCGACGATCTGGAGCGCTGCCGCGCGCTGGGCGAGGCGCTGGCGGCGGGTCTCGCGTTGGGAATTTTTTAATTGCTATTTGTTTGATAGCTATTTGTGCTTTACCAGTAAGCGCTAGAGCCACTTTTTAATCATATTTCCAGGCGGAACACCCTGCGTGCTGTCAGCGCCACGCTGTGGCCACCAGTTGGCTGTAGTGCACGCCCTGCCGTCCCAGAAGCCGCTCAAACACCGCCGAGTCGCCCACGTTGTCGCTGCCCAGCATGGCCAGGGTTTCGCTGCACCAGGGGGATGCGGGTACGGCGTCGCCCAGGCGGGCGCTGAGGTGCGTCAGCCACTGTGGCAGGCGCAGCACCCTGGCCGGGCGGTGGCCCAGTTGCTGGCGCAGGCTGGCAATGAAGTCGGCCATGGTGAGCGCCTCGGGCCCGGTGCATTCGATCACCCCTGTTTGCTCCAAAGCCCGGCCGAGCAGGGCGACCACGGCCACGGCCAGATCGTGCACCGACACGGGCTGCACCCGCGCGTCCAGTACCGGGCCGGGAAGCAGGGCCACGGGCAGGCGCGCCAGATTCATGAACAGCGCACTGCTGTCGCCACCTTTGCCATACACCACGCTGGGCCGCAGGATGGCGGGGTGCAGCGCGCCCTGTGCGGCGAGCGCCTGCAAATGCGTCTCGGCTGCCCGCTTGGTCTGGGCGTAGCGTGTGTTGCTGCCGTCAATGCCCAAGGCCGAAATCTGCACCACGCGCTGCACCCCAGCCTGGGCACAGGCGTCGAACAGTGCGATCGGGGTGCTCTGGTGCACGGCGGCGATGGGCCGCGCTCGGGTGTCACGCAGCACGCCGACGGCGTTGATGACGGCGTCGATGCCCTGCAACCGTGGCAACCAGGCAGCGGCCGTGGTGTCGCGCGCAAAGTCCATGGGCACCTGGCCGAGCTGCGGGGCGGCGCTGCGCGGCGAGACGCCACCCTGCACGGTGTGTCCGGCAGCCTCTAGCGCTGCTTGCAATGTGTGGCCAATGAAACCGCTGGAGCCGGTAAGAAGAATGCGCATGGGGAGTTAAAAATGATGGCGTTGGTCCGACGATACGGCGCTTTCCATTGCCGCAGCGGGCGGGCCAACGCGCCACCGGTGGCGGCTTGCGGTTTTGCCGCTTGGGCCAGCACAAAGGTTTTGGAGGCCCTAGACTTGAGCGCTCTATTTCAGGAGATCCGTCATGTCGCTCAAAGAAATCAGCTCTGATGTGCATGCCCTGCTTGCCGGCCGAAGCACCGAGACGGGCGCCCGCCGGCGCTCGGTGCTGCAATCCATGGTGGGGCTGGGCTATGCCGCTGCTGCAGCACCACTGATGGCGCAGACCGCCATTGCCACGCCGGCGGATGGACTTACTGTGGGGGAAATCAGCTACACGGTCGATGGTTTCAAAGTGCCGGCCTACCGCGCCGCACCCGCAGGCAAGACCGGGCTGCCGGTGGTGCTGGTAGTGCACGAGATCTTTGGCGTGCACGAATACATCGCCGACACCTGCCGCCGGCTTGCACACGCCGGCTACCTTGCGATTGCCCCCGAGCTGTACGCGCGCCAGGGCGACCCGGCCAGCTACGGCGAGATGGCCAAGCTGATGAGCGAACTGGTGTCCAAGGTGCCCGACGCGCAGGTCATGGCCGACCTGGACGGCGCACTGACCTGGGCAGCCGCCAACGGCGGAGACACGGCGCGCGCCGCAATCACCGGTTTTTGCTGGGGTGGGCGCATCGCCTGGTTGTACGCGGCGCACGGCCCGGTGAAGGCGGGCATTGCCTGGTATGGCCGGCTTGAAGGTGCGTCCACGCCCCTCACGCCCAAGCACCCGCTGGAACTCGCGCCCATCCTGCGCGCACCGGTGTTGGGGCTCTATGGCGAGGCCGATACCGGCATTCCCCAGGAATCCGTGGAGCGCATGCGCGTGGCGCTGGCGGCGGGTTCGGCCGCAGCCAAGGCGTCCCGCATCGTCACCTACCCGGAGGTTCCGCATGCCTTCCACGCCGATTACCGCGCCAGCTACCGTGAGGCGGCGGCCAAAGACGGCTGGAAGCGTCTGCTCGACTGGCTGCGCGATCATGGCGTGCGCTGATGCAATAGAATTTGCGATAAAAAGTGCCTCTGGCGCTTAATGAATAAGCATTTATAGCTATGATTTTTATAGTAATTGTGTTCGCCACCTTGGCGGCGGGCATCGGCAGTGTGTGGGTGGCCGCCTTGTTGATGCGGGCGGGCCTGGGCAGCAGCAGCGATGGGGTTGGGCCGCGGCACCTGCTCAGCCTGGCGGCGGGCGCGCTGCTGGCCACGGCCTTCATGCACTTGTTGCCGGAAGCCTTTGAAAGCAGCGTTGGCCCGCAGGCACTGTTTACCACGCTGCTGGTAGGCCTGGTGTTTTTCTTTCTGCTCGACAAGGCCGAGCTCTGGCACCACGGACACGAGCATTCGGACGGCGGCCATGCGCACGGCCACGCGCACACGCATGAGGACCATCATGACCATTCGCCAGCCGCCCCGCGCGTGGGTGGCTGGGCGGTGCTCACCGGCGACAGCGTGCACTGCTTCGGCGATGGGGTGCTGATTGCCTCGGCTTTCATCGCTGACCTGCGACTGGGCCTGGTGGCTGCGGTGTCTGTGCTGGCGCACGAGGTGCCCCACCATATGGGAGACCTGGTGGTGCTGCGCCAGAGCAGCACCAACCGGCGCGTGGCGCTCGTCAAAGTCTCGCTCGCAGGCGCCGTTACGGCCCTGGGCGGTGTGCTGGGTTACCTGCTGCTCGAACGCCTCGATTTCGCGCTGCCCTATTTTCTGGTGGTGGCGTCAAGCAGCTTTGTTTACGTGGCGCTGGCTGATTTGATTCCGCAGCTACAAAAGCGCCTGTCCGCGCGCCAGACGCTACACCAGGTGCTGTGGCTGCTTGCAGGCATGGCGCTGGTCACCGTCGTCGGTCATTTCGCGCACCAGCACTGAAGACTCAAGGCCCGATGGCGAAGACCGCGGGCGTGTGGCGCCCCGGCGGCAACGCCCCGCGCCACTGGCTGGTGGGAAAGCTGCGGATGCTGGCGCTCTCCAGCGTCAGTCCGCTGGCCACGGCCAGGCGGGTGTTGGACTTGAGCGTTTGCACCAGCGCCTGCAGCAGGGCCGAATTTCGGTACGGCGTTTCAATGAACAACTGCGTTTGCCCGGTGCGCAGGGCCAGGGATTCAAGTGCGGCGATGCGCTGGGTGCGCTCGGTGGCGTCCTGCGGCAGGTAACCGACAAAAGCGAAACTCTGGCCATTGAGCCCGCTGGCGGCGAGTGCCAGCAGCAGGGACACCGGCCCTGCCAGCGGCACCACGGCCAGGCCCAGATCGTGGGCAGCGCGCACCACCGAGCTGCCGGGGTCGGCGACCGCTGGCATGCCGGCTTCGCTGAGCAGGCCCACGTCGTGTCCCGCAAGAGCCGGCGCCAGCAGGGCGCGCGTGTCGGCGCTGGCGTGGCCAGGTCCACCGTGGTCGCCTTTTTTGTGCACTGCGCGTGGCAGCTCGGTAATCTGTTGCTCCTGCAGCGGGAGCGCGAGCGGGTGCAGGGCGTCGATGCGTTTCAGATAGGCGCGGGCGCTTTTGGCGTTCTCGCAGATCCAGTGCGTGGTGCGCGCAGCTGCGACCAGCGTGCCGGCCGGGAGCGTCTCCTGCAGCGGCGTTTGCGTCTCGCAGCCGAAATCAAGGGGCGCAGGGACCAGCAGCAGCCGGCCGCGGGCGGTGCCCGCCGTCTCGCCGCTCATGGCAGCACCAACCCGGCGGCGCGCAGCATGCGACAGGTGCGGATCAAGGGCAGACCGATCAGCGCGGTGGGGTCGTCGCTGACGATGGCGTCCAGCAAGGCAATGCCCAGCCCCTCGCTTTTGGCGCTGCCAGCGCAGTCGTAGGGTTGCTCGGCGCGCAGGTAGCGCTCGATGGTCGCGTCGTCCAGCGGGCGAAAACGCACTTCCACCGGGGCAATGTCCACCTCGGAGAAACCGCTGTCACTGCATACCACCGCCACCGCCGTCTGGAAGACCACGGTGCGCCCGCTCATGCGGCGCAGCTGCGCCGTGGCGCGCTCGTGGTTGCCGGGTTTGCCCAGCGGCTCGCCGGCCAGATCGGCCACCTGGTCGGAGCCGATCACGATGGCCTGCGGATGCAGGGCGGCCACGGCATGGGCCTTGGCCAGCGCCAGGCGCAGTGCTAAGGCGTGCGGCGCCTCGCCCGGCAGGGGCGATTCGTCGCTCTCGGGTGCGGCGACGGTAAAGGGCAGGTGCAGGCGTTCGAGCAGTTCGCGCCGGTAGCGCGAGCTCGAACCAAGCACCAGTGGGCGATTTTTCACAGCGTAGTCAGGCATCGCGCGATTCTCTTACACTGCGCCCATGACCAAGGAATATTCCCCGGACCGACTCGACGTGAAGGCCTTCGTGCAGGCATCCGCGCACCTGGCCGGGCACGATTCTTTGCTCAAGTACGAGCGCCTCGCGCAAGAGGCCACGGGCCTGCACCCCGCTCTGCGGGTGGACTGGGAGGCGCAGGGCGAACTGCGACCGGCTGCGGGTGGCGTCGGCGCGCCGCAATTTTGGTTGCGCCTGCAGGTGCACGCCACCTTTCCCATGCGTTGCCAGCGCTGTCTCAATGGCGTGGACGTACCGCTTGATGTGGACCGGTGGTTTCGCTTCGTGGCCGACGAAACCACGGCCGAGGCGCTGGACGACGATTCCGAGGAAGATTTGCTGGCGCTGAGCCGGGATTTTTCGCTGCACGAACTGATTGAGGACGAACTGCTGATGGCGCTGCCCGTGGTGCCGCGCCACGAGGTCTGCCCGAGCGAGGTGCCCATGAGTTCCTCCGACGAGGATTTCGAGGCCGCCAACGCCGAACGCCCCAATCCGTTTGCCGCGCTTGCCGGCATACGCATCGACAAAGACAAGAAATAGGCAGAAGCGGCCCAGCCCGGCCTGCGTTATAATCGAGGGCTTCGCGCGAATCCCCTCGTGTCTTCAATGGGCTGATCGCGTTTTTACCAACCCCTCCCAAGACCAGGAGCCGATCATGGCTGTTCAGCAAAACAAAAAATCTCCTTCCAAGCGCGGCATGCACCGTTCGCACAACGCGTTGAACGTGCCCGGCATTGCGCTTGAGCCCACCACGGGTGAAGTGCACCTGCGCCACCACATCAGCCCCAACGGCTTCTACCGTGGCCGCCAGGTTCTGAAGAACAAGTCCGAAGCCTGATTTCTTGCGCAGCAAGCGCAGGCCGAGGCCCGTAGCTACACACCCTGTAGCGCGGGCCTTTGTTTTGGCCACTGCGTTTCAGTCCTAGACCACTTTGGCGACCGCGTCGCAACGTTTCATGACCACATTGGCAGTCGATTGCATGGGAGGCGACCACGGCCCCCGCGTCACGCTGGCGGCCTGCCGCCGTTTCCTCGATTCGCACCCCGATGCGCGCCTGCTGCTGGTGGGCCTGCCTGAGGCGCTGAAGGATTTCACCCATGCGCGCGCCAGCGTCGTGCCGGCCAGCGAGGTGGTTGGCATGGACGATCCGATCGAAGTCGCGCTGCGGCGCAAGAAGCAGTCGTCAATGCGCATTGCCATCGAACAGGTGCACAGCGGCGCGGCCCAGGCGGCGGTCTCGGCCGGCAATACCGGTGCACTGATGGCCATTGCCCGCTATGTGCTCAAAACGCTCGATGGCATTGATCGGCCCGCCATTGCCAGCCAGCTGCCCAACGACAAGGGCGGCGCCACCACCGTGCTGGACCTGGGAGCGAATGTGGACTGCTCGGCCGAGCACCTGCTGCAGTTTGCGGTCATGGGCTCGGCGCTGGTGGCCGCGCTGGGCGGCGCCGCCCAGCCCACTGTGGGCCTGCTCAATATCGGCGAAGAGGCGATCAAGGGCAGCGAAGTGATCAAGCGCGCAGGTGAGCTGCTGCGCGCCGCAGGGGCTGCCGGAACCATCAATTTTTACGGCAACGTCGAGGGTAACGACATTTTCAAGGGCACGGCGGACATCGTGGTGTGTGACGGTTTCGTCGGCAACGTGGCGCTCAAGGCGAGCGAAGGCGTGGCGAGCATGATCGTCGGCGGCCTCAAGCAGGAGTTCAAGCGCAACCTGTTCACCAAGCTGGCGGCACTCATTGCCTACCCGGTGTTGGCGGCGCTGATGAAGCGCATGGACTACCGGCGCTACAACGGCGCGGCGCTTCTGGGCCTGCGCGGATTGGTCTTCAAAAGCCATGGTTCGGCCGATGAACTGGCCTTCGAACTGGCTTTGGCCCGCGCGTATGATGCAGCCCGAAACAACCTTCTTGACCGTGTTCGCAAGCGCATCGACAGCGCCGCGCCTCTGCTGAGCGTGGCCCCCGCCGAGCGCAGCACCGCCACGACGCAGTAACCGCTTGATGAATTCCTATTCCCGCATCACCGGCACCGGCAGTTACCTGCCGCCGCGCCGCGTCACCAACGCCGATCTGGTCGCCCAACTGGCCGCTGGCGCTGTAGAAACCTCTGACCAATGGATCGTGGAGCGCACCGGCATCCAGGCCCGGCATTTTGCCGCCGAGGATGTCCATTGCAGCGACATGGCGCTCGAAGCCGCGCGCCACGCGCTCAAGGCGGCGGGGCGCGACGCGAGCGAGATTGACCTCATCATTGTGGCCACGTCGACGCCGGACATGGTGTTCCCCTCGACGGCCTGCATTTTGCAGAACAAGCTGGGCGCGAACGGCTGCCCTGCGTTTGACGTGCAGGCCGTGTGCACCGGTTTTGTCTATGGCGTAAGCGTGGCCGACGCCATGATTCGCGCCGGCAATGCGCGCTGCGCCCTGGTGGTGGGCTCCGAGATCTTCAGTCGTCTGCTCGATTTTCGTGACCGCACCACTTGCGTGCTGTTTGGCGACGGTGCCGGCGCCGTGGTGCTGGAGGCGTCGGAGACGCCCGGCATTCTGGCCACCGACTTGCATGCCGACGGCAAGCATGTGGGCATTCTGTGCGTGCCAGGCCATGTTTCGGGCGGCGTGGCCAGCGGCGATCCCTTCCTCAAGATGGACGGTCAAGCTGTATTTAAACTGGCTGTGGGGCTTCTAGAGAAATCCGCCCGCGCCACGCTGGAAAAAGCCGGCATCGAGGCAAACCAGATCGACTGGATGATTCCGCACCAGGCCAACATCCGCATCATGCAAAGCACGGCGCGCAAATTGCACTTGTCCATGGACAAGGTCGTGGTCACGGTGGACCAGCATGGCAATACCTCGGCCGCGTCGATCCCGCTCGCGCTGGACCACGCCGTACGCTCGGGCCAGGTGAAAGCGGGGGAAACCGTGCTGCTCGAAGGCGTGGGTGGCGGTTTTACCTGGGGCTCGGTACTCCTTAAAATGTAGCTGCTAGCGCTTTTTGCATAAGCGCTAGAGCCTGTTTTCATTGGTATTTTTCGAGGTGGCATGAATTCATTTGCGTTTGTCTTTCCAGGCCAGGGATCGCAGGCTGTCGGCATGCTCGACGCCTGGGGCGACCATCCTGCCGTGGCCGCCGCGCTGGCCGAGGCCTCTGAAGCGCTCGGCGAGGACTTGGGACGTTTGATACACGACGGCCCCAAGGAAGCGCTGGCGCTGACCACCAACACCCAGCCCGTCATGCTGGTGGCGGGCGTTGCGGCTTGGCGCGTCTGGCGCGCCGAGGGCGGCGCATTGCCCATGGCGCTGGCTGGTCATTCGCTGGGTGAGTATTCCGCCCTGGTGGCGGCCGGTGTGCTGACCCTGGCCCAGGCTGCGCCGCTGGTGCGCCTGCGCGCAGCCGCCATGCAGCAGGCCGTGCCCGTGGGCACCGGGGCGATGGCTGCCATTTTGGGGCTGGATGCTGCAAAAGTAATAGCTGTTTGCGCAGAGGTGTCGGGCGCTGGCGGCAAAATTGAGCGGGAAGTGGTGGAGGCGGTGAATTTCAACGACCCCTCGCAGACCGTGATCGCCGGCAGCAAGGCGGCGGTGGAGCGCGCCTGTGAAGCGCTCAAGGCGGCAGGCGCCAAGCGCGCGCTGCCCTTGCCGGTCTCAGCCCCTTTTCATTCGAGCCTGATGCGGCCGGCGGCCGAGGCGCTGCGCGAGGCGCTCGGCGCACTGGCGCTTGCGACGTCCCAGATTCCCGTAGTCAACAACGTTGACGTCGCCGTGCAGAGCGAGCCCGAGGCGATCCGCGACGCCCTGGTGCGCCAGGCTTTTGGTCCGGTGCGTTGGGTCGAATGCGTGCAGCAGTTGCGCACCAAGGGTGCGACGCATATTGTCGAGTGCGGCCCGGGCAAGGTGCTGGCCGGCCTGGTGCGCCGCATCGACCCCGAACTGGTGGGCGCGGCAGTGTTTGATCCGGCCTCCCTCACCCAAGTCAAGGAGCTACTGGCATGAGTGGCATTGAGGAAAAACAAGCGCCCGTGGCGCTGGTGACTGGCGCCTCACGTGGCATCGGCGCTGCCATTGCGCTTGAACTGGCGCAGCGTGGCTACCGCGTGGTGGGCACAGCCACCACGGCAGAGGGTGCGCAGCGCATCGGTGCTGCGCTGTCCGCCCATGCCGGCTGCAGCGGTGCGGTGCTGGACGTGAACGATGCGCCCTCGGTGGACGCACTGATCGACAGCGTCGTCAAGGAGCAAGGCGGCCTGCAAGTTCTGGTGAACAACGCCGGCATCACGCGCGACCAGCTTGCCATGCGGATGAAGGACGACGACTGGGACGCCGTACTCGGCACCAACCTGGGGGCAGTGTTTCGCGTGAGCCGCGCTGCGATCCGGCCGATGATGAAGCAGCGTTTTGGCCGCATCATCAGCATCACCAGCGTGGTGGGTGCCTCGGGCAATCCGGGGCAGGCGAACTACGCGGCAGCCAAGGCGGGCGTTGCCGGTATGACACGCTCGCTGGCGCGCGAACTCGGCAGCCGGGGCATCACGGTCAATTGCGTGGCGCCCGGTTTCATCGATACCGACATGACGGCCGGTCTGCCTGAAGCTCAGCAAAAAGCCCTGCTGAATCAGATCCCGCTGGGCCACCTGGGGCGGCCTGCCGACATCGCATACGCCGTCGCTTACCTCGCCTCGCCGCAGGCGGGCTATGTGACAGGCCAGGAATTGCACGTCAATGGCGGCATGTACATGTAGATGAACAAAATTCGCGTCAGATGAATGCAAATAATCTTGTATCAAATGGCACGATCTAAGCAGCTAGAATCCCCGATCAATCTACCAACACCCAGAGTGAAACCATGAGCGATATTGAAGCACGCGTCAAAAAGATCATTGCCGAGCAACTCGGCGTGGAAGAGTCCCAGGTCACCAGCGAAAAGGCCTTCGTGGCCGACCTCGGTGCCGACTCGCTCGACACGGTCGAACTGGTGATGGCACTGGAAGACGAATTCGGCATCGAGATTCCCGACGAAGACGCCGAGAAGATCACCACGGTGCAGAACGCCATCGACTACGCCACATCCCACCCGAAGGCTTGATCGGCGCGCTGCGCCGCGTTGAGCGAGTCAACAAGCACAAGGTTTTACGAATGAGCCGTCGTCGCGTTGTCGTGACCGGCCTGGGTTGCGTTTGTCCCGTGGGAAACACGGTGCAGGACGCCTGGGCCAACCTCCTGGCCGGGCGCTCCGGTATCGACCGCATCACCAAATTTGATGCGTCGAACTTCGCCTGCCAGATTGCCGGGGAAGTGCGCGGTTTTGATCTGGGCGCCTACCTCAGCGCCAAGGATGCGCGCGGGATGGATTCGTTCATTCATTTCGGCATCGCTGCGGCCGTGCAGGCAGTGCACGACGCCGGCCTGCCCACAGGCGAGGCACTGGACGATGAGCTGGCCACACGCATTGCCTGCGTCATCGGCTCAGGCATTGGCGGCCTGCCGCTGATCGAAAACACCCACGCAGAGCTCGTGGCCCGGGGGCCGCGCCGCATCACGCCTTTTTTCGTTCCAGCGTCCATCATCAATATGGTGGCTGGGCATGTATCCATGCGCTTTGGCTTCAAGGGGCCGAACCTTGCGGTGGTCACCGCCTGCACGACGGGCCTGCACTGCATCGGTGAGGCCGGCCGAATGATTGAATACGGCGACGCAGACGTGGCGATCGCCGGCGGCACCGAAGCGACGGTATCGCCGCTCGGCATTGGCGGTTTTGCCGCCATGCGTGCGCTGTCGACCCGCAACGACGACCCGCAGGCGGCGTCCCGTCCCTGGGACAGGGATCGCGATGGCTTTGTGCTCGGCGAAGGCGCCGGCGTCGTGGTGCTTGAAGAATACGAGCACGCCAAGGCCCGGGGCGCGCGCATGTATGCCGAGCTGATTGGTTTTGGCATGAGCGCCGACGCCGGACACATGACCGCGCCCAACATGGATGGCCCGCGCCGCGCCATGCTCAATGCGCTGCGCAACGCCGGGGTCAACGCCGACCAGATCGACTACCTCAATGCCCACGGCACCTCCACCCCGCTGGGCGACGTAAACGAAACGCATGCCATCAAGGCGGCGTTTGGCGATGCCGCGCAAAAGCTGGTGGTCAGTTCGACGAAATCCATGACCGGGCACTTGCTGGGTGGCGCGGGGGGCATCGAGAGCATCTTCACCATCCTCGCGCTGCACCACCAGAAGGTACCGCCCACGATCAACCTGGACCACCAGGACCCCGAGTGCGACCTGGATTTCTGTGCCAACACCGCGCGCGACATGCCAGTGGAACTGGCCATGAAGAACAATTTTGGCTTTGGCGGCACCAACGGGACCTTGGTGTTCCGGCGCGTTTGAGCGGCCGGCCAGTGCGTCCGCAACGCGCTTGATCCGTCCAATTGCCTCACAGGATGTGAATGAGCGCTGCCACCCAGCGCTACCCCGCGCCCGCAGTGCAGTTTCCGCTGCGGCGCAGCCCGGTGTTGGCAGGCGCACTGACTTTTTTGAATGCTGCCGCCTTGCTTGTGCTGCTGGCGTGGATGAGTGCTGGTGCGGGGGCGGACCGACGCACTGCCGGGCCGGCGCTTCTGCTTTGGGCGGTGGTCGCTGTGCTGGCCGCGCGATTCTGGACTCGGCTCCCCGTGGGCACGCTCGTCTGGGACGGGCAGGGTTGGGAGTTGCAGGGCACTGGCAGCACAGCGGCGCCGCAGCCTTTGGGGAGCGTGGTGGTCATTCAGCTTGATCTGCAGCGGCGCATGGCCTTGGCATTTCCCGAGGGGCACCCCGCAGTCTGGCTGTTTGTCGAGCGATCCCAGGATGCCGCGCGCTGGCTTGATCTGCGCCGTGCGGTATATTCGCGCGCCACAGCTGCGCTGTCAGATTCTGCCGCGCAGGCCGCCGGGGACGCCGCAGTCCCTGATCGCCGCGTGTGACAGTGCCTCCAGTCGGTTCCTTGTGCCGACGCCCGCTTGATTCATGACCGACCCCACTTCCGCTGCTCCTGCCGAACCCCGCGCGCCCGATGCCGACTTCCAGCTCGTGCAGCGGACGGTGGCGGGTGACCAGCGCGCGTTTGAACTGCTGGTCATCAAATACCAGCGGCGCATCGAGAGGCTGATCGGCCGCATGGTGCGCGACACCGATCTGATTCCCGACATCGCGCAAGAGACCTTTATTCGCGCCTACCGGGCGTTGCACCAGTTTCGCGGCGAAGCGCAGTTCTATACCTGGCTCTACCGCATTGCAGTCAATACCGCCAAGAAGACCTTGCTGGACCTCAAGCGCAATCCGGTGGTCTACCACGCAGGGGCACCGGGCGGCGATGAAGACGATGAAACTTCCCGGCCCCGGCACGAACTAACCACCGATGAAACGCCCGAGACGGTGCTGGCGGCCCAGGAAATTGCCGTTGCCGTCAATGCCGCGATGGAAGCCCTCCCGGCCGATTTGCGCGAGGCGGTGACGCTGCGCGAGATCGAAGGCCTGAGCTATGAGGAAATTGCCCAGGCCATGGATTGCCCGATCGGGACGGTGCGTTCACGCATTTTTCGAGCGCGAGAAGCGATTTCGGCGCGCGTGCGCCCGATGTTGGAAAACCAGTCGGGCAAACGCTGGTAGGTACGCGGCCCCTAGACACTGCAGGTGGACACCATGGAAACGGAACTGAAAGCACAAGAACTGCTGTCGGCGCTGGCCGACGGCGAACTCGAAGGCGAAGAGCTTGCACAGGCGCTGGCCCTGTGCACGCAGGACGCGTCGCGCGTGTCCTGGCAGACCTACCACCTGATTGGTGATGTGCTGCGATCTCCCGAACTGGCGCGCGCCAGCGACAGCGAGCGCTTTTTGCTGCGATTGCGTGCCGAGCTCGCGCGGTCGCCTGCCCAGAGCACAGTACCTCCGGTCGCCGTGCCCGTCAGCGCCGAAACCATCGCCACGGGGCCGGGCGACTCGGCAGCCAATGATTCAATCTGGCGGTGGAAGTTGGTGGCTGGTTTTGCTTCCTTGGCGGCGGTGGCCGCTATTGGCTGGAACTCGCTTTCCGTGCTGCGGGGTGAGCCGCTGCAAGGGGCGCAACTGGCAGTAACCACGCCGCCTGCGGTATCCGCGCCAACCGAGCTGGCACAGGCTGGGGCTCCGGTGATGATTCGCGATCCCCGGCTGGATGAGTTGCTGGCCGCGCACAAACAATTCGGTGGTGCCTCCGCCCTCCAGATGCCTGCGGGTTTCTTGCGCAATGCGACGTTTGAGGCTCCGGAGCGCTGAACGCTGTCCCGCAGCCACGCCGCTCGCGAGGGTGTGTGCTGGCGCGCTCGTGGCCCTGGCTGCGCAGTGTGCGAATGCGCCTGCATGGGCCGCTGGCGCGGTGGATGCTGCCGCTCCCCGGAGTTCCGCAGCGGCGCAGCTCCCCACGGATGTGGCCGGCTGGATTGCCCGGGTGCAGCGCGCCGCACTGGAGCGAAGCTATGTGGGCACCTTTGTCGTGACCACCGATGCGGGCGCCACCAGCGGCTCGCGCATCTGGCATGCCTGCGAAGGCGATCAGCACATGGAGCGGATCGAGGCGCTCGACGGTCCTGCGCGCACCATCTTTCGCCGCAACGGCGAAATGCGAACGTTTTTTCATGCCTCGCGGACGGTGGTGACCGAGCCTTTGCGTCGCTCTACACCCTTCTCGGGCGCGGTGCCGTCCCTGGCGGACCAGCTCGACACCTTGTACCGGGCCGAGCGCCTGGGGCGCCAACGCGTGGCGGGGCGCGATGCGGACGTGGTCTGGCTGCGGCCGCGCGATGCGCTGCGATTTGGCTACCGCATCTGGAGCGAGCAGGGCTCGGGGCTGGTACTGCGACTGCAGACCGTGCAGGCAGACGGCCATGTGCGCGAGCAGGCGAGCTTTTTGCAGCTGGAACTCGACGCGCCGGTGTCGCTGCCCACACTGTCACGGGCCATGGACGATCTACAGGGTTACCGTGCGCTTGCACAGGTGCCTCAGCGCGAACTGCAAAAAGAGGAAAGTGTCTGGGCGTTGCGCGAAGCGGTTCCCGGTTTTTCGCTCCAGGGTTGCCGGGTGCCTCAGACGCGCGGCAATGCCATGCAGTGCACGTATTCAGACGGTCTGGCCAGTGTGTCGCTTTTCTTCGAGACCCGGGAGGGCGCGCAGACCCTCAATGCGTTGGCGCGCTGGTCGGCAGGTGCCACGCAGGCGCTGGCCCGCCCGCTCGATGCCCATACCTGGCTGACCGCAGTGGGCGAAGTTCCTCCGGCCACGCTGATGCTGTTTGCCGAGCGGCTGGTCCGCGTGCGCAAGTAGTCGCGTCCACGCGTGCGGGGAACCATTTGGTCCGGCGCGTTTCTGAAAGTGCATGCGCGCGGCGCGGACGAAATTTGAAAGGCCAGACATCATGAAAACTCAGTGGACGAAATTCAACGCGTGGACGGCGGCAGGCGTGCTGGCTGTCGCAGGCACGGTAGGCGTGGGCGCTGCCACCCTCTCGCCTCATCACGCGCAGGCGCAGGCGCAGGCACCAGGGACCAGTGTGCGTGGTTTGCCGGACTTCACCGATCTGGTGGAGCAGGTCGGCCCCTCGGTGGTCAATATCCGCACACTGGAAAAAGTCTCGGCGCGCAATATGTCGGGCGGCATGGACGAAGACATGCTGGAGTTCTTCAAGCGCTTTGGTCTGCCCATGCCCAACGTGCCCAAGAGCCAGCGTCCCAACCCGCGCCAGCAGCAGCCAGAGGAAGAGCAACCGCGCGGGCTGGGGTCGGGCTTTATCCTGAGTTCTGATGGCTATGTGATGACCAATGCCCACGTCGTCGAAGGCGCGGACGAAGTCATGGTGACGCTCACCGACCAGCGCGAATTCAAAGCCAAGATCATTGGCTACGACAAACGCAGTGATGTGGCCGTGGTCAAGATTGACGCCACCGGGCTGCCAGCCGTGAAAATCGGTGACGTCAGTCGCCTGCGCGTGGGCGAATGGGTCATGGCCATCGGTTCGCCTTTCGGGTTGGAAAACACCGTGACTGCCGGCATTGTGAGCGCCAAGCAGCGCGACACGGGCGACTATCTGCCCTTTATTCAGACCGACGTGGCCATCAACCCCGGCAATTCGGGAGGTCCGCTGATCAATATGCGCGGTGAAGTAGTTGGCATCAACAGCCAGATCTATTCGCGCTCCGGCGGCTTCATGGGCATCTCGTTCTCGATTCCGATCGACGAAGCGATCCGTGTCAGCGACCAGTTGCGCGCCACGGGCCGCGTGACGCGCGGGCGCATCGGTGTGCAGATTGGCAATGTCACCAAGGACGTGGCCGAATCGCTTGGCTTGGGCAAGCAGCAGGGCGCGCTGGTGACGGGCGTTGAAAAGGGCGCACCGGCCGACAAGGCGGGCGTCGAGGCCGGTGACATCATCACCAAGTTTGACGGAAAAATCGTGGACAAGATTTCTGATTTGCCGCGCATGGTGGGCAACACCAAGCCCGGCACGCGCAGCACCATCACCGTGTTTCGCCGCGGCCAGACGCGCGATCTCACGGTGACTGTGGCCGAAATCGAACCCGACAAGGCCGAAGCCAAAGCCGGTGCGCCAGATGCGACAGCCAAGGCATCGCCGGCTGCACAGAAGCTGGGTCTTTCGGTGTCCGAGCTGACCGATGCGCAGCGCCGCGAGCTCAACGTCAAGGGCGGTGTGCGCGTCGAGGCTGCCAGCGACGCTGCGGCGCGTGCGGGCCTGCGCCAGGGCGACGTGATTTTGGCGGTAGCCAATACCGAGATTACCGGTCTCAAGGAGTTCGAGGCCGCGCTTGCCAAGGCCGACAAGAGCAAGTCCATCAATGTGCTGTACCGGCGCGGCGACTGGGCGCAATACGCGCTGATTCGGTCCGCGCGGTAGCCGGCCAGGGCGCTCGCAGGCTTTTGCCTACAATACGCGCCCAAGCATTGCTTATGTGACAGGGCGCGTCCTCTGAGCGACGCGCCCTTTTTCATGTCTGCTGCGCCGCGCCCGCGCCACCCCAACCCTCCTGTCGATGAACCACATCCGAAATTTTTCGATCATTGCCCATATTGATCACGGCAAATCCACGCTGGCCGACCGGCTGATCCAGCGCTGCGGCGGCTTGGCCGACCGGGAGATGGAGGCGCAGGTGCTCGATTCGATGGATATCGAAAAGGAGCGCGGCATCACCATCAAGGCGCAGACGGCTGCACTGCAATACAAGGCGCAGGATGGGCAGATTTACAACCTCAACCTGATCGACACGCCCGGCCACGTCGATTTTTCCTACGAGGTGAGCCGTTCGCTCTCGGCCTGCGAAGGTGCGCTGTTGGTGGTTGATGCCTCGCAGGGTGTCGAGGCGCAGACCGTGGCCAACTGCTACACCGCGCTTGACCTGGGTGTGGAAGTGCTGCCGGTCCTCAACAAGATGGACTTGCCACAGTCCGACCCTGAGAACGCCAAGGCCGAAATCGAGGACGTGATCGGCATTGACGCCGAGCATGCGATTCCCTGCTCGGCCAAGACTGGCATGGGTATTGATGAAATTCTCGAAGCCATCGTCGCCAAGGTGCCGGCGCCGCGCGGCAACCCGGACGGCCCGCTGCGCGCCATGATCATCGACAGCTGGTTCGATACGTACGTCGGTGTGGTGATGCTGGTGCGCGTGGTCGACGGGCGCCTCCTCAAGGGCGAGCGTTTCAAGATGATGGCCAGCGCCGCTGTCTACAACGCCGACAACCTGGGGGTCTTCACGCCAGCGACGGAGCCGCGTGACCGTCTTGAGGCCGGACAGGTAGGTTTCATCATTGCGGGGATCAAGGAACTGCAGGCTGCCAAGGTGGGTGACACCATCACACTGGAGAAAAAGCTTCCGAACAACGCGGGTCCCGCCGCCGAGGCGCTGCCCGGTTTCAAGGAAATCCAGCCGCAGGTGTTTGCCGGCCTGTATCCGACGGAAGCGAGCGAATACGATCAACTGCGCGATGCATTGGAAAAGCTCAAGCTCAACGATGCCTCGCTGCACTACGAGCCCGAGGTAAGCCAGGCGCTGGGCTTTGGTTTTCGCTGCGGTTTTCTGGGCCTTTTGCACATGGAGATCGTGCAGGAACGCCTGGAGCGCGAGTTCGACCAGGACCTTATCACCACCGCGCCCAGCGTGGTCTACGAAGTGGTCATGCCGGGCGGCGAAGTGGTGATGGTGGAAAACCCGGCGAAGATGCCCGACCAGGGCAAGCTGCAGGAAATCCGCGAGCCCATCGTCACCGTGCATCTGTACATGCCGCAGGAGTATGTGGGGCCGGTGATGACGCTGGCCAACCAGAAGCGTGGCGTGCAGATGAACATGGCCTACCACGGTCGCCAGGTGATGCTGACCTACGAGATGCCTCTGGGTGAGATCGTGCTCGACTTCTTCGACAAGCTCAAGTCGGTGAGCCGGGGCTATGCGTCCATGGACTACGAGTTCAAGGAATACCGCGCCTCCGACGTGGTGAAAGTGGATATTTTGCTCAATGGCGAGAAGGTCGATGCGCTTTCCATCATTGTGCACCGCAGCCAGAGCCAGTACCGCGGCCGCGCCGTGGTGGCCAAGATGCGCGAAATCATCAGCCGGCAGATGTTTGACGTGGCCATCCAGGCCGCGATTGGCGGCAACATCATTGCGCGTGAGAGCATCAAGGCGCTGCGCAAGAACGTGCTGGCCAAATGCTACGGCGGTGATATCTCGCGCAAGAGGAAGCTCCTGGAGAAGCAGAAGGCGGGCAAAAAGCGCATGAAACAGATTGGTTCGGTGGAAGTGCCGCAAGAAGCTTTTCTTGCCATTTTGCAGGTGGAAGATTGATGCAGCTGGTTCAGATTTTCACGTCGCTGTTGCTCGCCGCGTTCGCGGGGTACATCGGCGCCTGGTACTTTGGCGCTATTGAGGGCAATTTCGCCTTGCTTCTGTTTTTGGCCACCGTGGTAACGGGCTGTTATTGGCTCGCCGAACGTTTCTATTTCTTGCCGCGCCGCCGCCACGCAGCGCTCGCGATTGAGCAAGCGGCCCAGGCGCGGCGCGCCGAACTCGATCGCCAAGGCATTGCGCGCGTCGATATCGACACGGGCGATGCGCAGCAGCGCGTGCTGGCGCAGCCCTGGTGGCTTGATTGGACTGCGGGACTGTTTCCCGTGATTGCTGCAGTCTTTCTGCTGCGCTCGTTCTTGTTCGAGCCTTTCAAGATTCCTTCGGGCTCGATGATTCCCACACTGCTGGTGGGCGACCTCATATTGGTCAACAAATTCACCTATGGCATTCGCTTGCCGGTCATCAACACCAAGATCACCCAAGGCAATGCACCGCAGCGGGGTGACGTAATGGTGTTTCGCTACCCACCGCAACCCACGCTGGATTACATCAAACGCGTGGTCGGCGTGCCGGGCGATGAAGTGGCCTACATCAACAAGCGCCTGACCATCAACGGCGAGCCGGTCCCTACCGATACGCTTCCGGACTACTTTGAAGAAGACGCCACGCGCTATTTCAAGCAGTTTCAGGAGGAGCTGGGCGGTCACCCGCACCGACTGCTGAACAACGACAGCGTTCCTGCGTTCGTGCAAGGGGCGAGTAATTTTGCCTACCGCGACAACTGCCGCTACAGTGTCGAGGGCGTCGTCTGCAAGGTGCCGGAAGGCCACTACTTCATGATGGGCGACAACCGCGACAATTCGCTCGATTCACGCTACTGGGGCTTTGTGCCGGAAGCCAATATCGTGGGCAAGGCGTTTTTTGTGTGGATGAATTTTGGCAACTGGAAGCGCATTGGTGGGTTCCAGTGAGCAATTTGAACCAAGTGTCGCAAACAAGAACGGGAGATTGAATACCATGAAACAGCATCGCACCGCCAGCCCTTCGCGCCAACGCGGCCTGTCCTTTATCGGCGTTATCGTCATTGGCTTGCTGGCCGTGGCGGCCTTTGCCATTGGCGGGCAGTCGGTGCCGGTGTTCCTTGAATCGCACGCCATTCAAAAGGCCATCAACAAGGCCTCGAAGGAAGGCACCACCGTGCCGGAAATTCGCGGCAGCTTTGATCGGGCTGCTGCAATCGACGACATCTTTACCATCGGTGGCAAGGATCTGGAGGTGACCAAGCGCGGCGACAAGGTCGTGGTTCGGGCCAAATACTCGCGTGAGATTGCTCTGGCCGGGCCTGCGTATCTGGTGTACCGCTTTGACCTGCAGTCCGAATAGGTGCCGCCCCTGGTCTCGCTGCAGCAACGCCTGCAGCATGCATTTTCCAATCCGGCGCTGCTGACGCGCGCGCTCACCCACCGCAGCGCCAGCAGCGACCACAACGAGCGACTGGAGTTTTTGGGCGATTCGGTGCTCAACCTGGCAGTCTCCAGCCTGCTGTACGAGCGCCTGGCCAGCCAGTCCGAGGGCGATCTCTCGCGTGTGCGTGCCAACATGGTCAAGCAAGACACCTTGCACGGACTGGCCGTAGAACTCGGTCTGCCCCAGGTACTGCGCGTGGGCGAAGGTGAAGCGCGCTCGGGGGGCAAGACGCGGCCTTCGATGCTTGCCGATGCGCTCGAAGCCGTTATTGGCGCCGTCTACCTGGATGCGGGCTTTCAGACCGCTACCGAGTTGGTACGGCGTTTGTTTGAGGGTGTGGAGATCAGCCCCCAGATGCAGGCCGCGGCCCGGGATGCGAAAACTGCCTTGCAGGAATGGCTGCAAGGCCGGCGCATGAAGCTGCCAGACTACCGGGTGGTTGATACCACCGGCGCGGCGCACCGGCAGTCTTTTGAAGTCGAATGCAGCATTGGCGAACTCGCGCTGGCTGCGCGCGGCAGTGGGGCTTCCCGCCGCGCGGCCGAGCAATCTGCGGCCGCTGCCGTGTTGGCCCAACTCCAGGCGAAAAAATCATGACAGATGCTACAAATAAAGAAGCTGCTCCCGCTGATGGGATAAGCGCTGACGGCCAAAAAAACCTTGAATCCATGCTGGCGGCGAGCCGGGCTGCGACCAGCCGGCCTGCGACAGCAGTGGGCAATGTGGGTAATGTGGGTGAAGCGGGTGAAGCCAGTGCAACCGGCCAGCGCTGCGGCGTGATTGCCATTGTCGGCAAGCCCAACGTCGGCAAGTCCACGCTGCTCAACGCCCTGGTGGGGCAGAAGATCAGCATCACGTCGCGCAAGGCACAGACCACGCGCCACCGCATCACCGGCATCCACACGCGCGAACAGACGCAGTTCATCTTCGTCGACACCCCGGGCTTTCAGACGCGCCACGCCACGGCGCTGAACAAATCGCTCAACAAAACCGTCATGGGCGCCATTGGCGATGTGGACCTGATCCTGTTCGTCGTCGAGGCCGGCAGTTTTACCCTGGCCGACGCCAAGGTGCTCTCGCTGTTCAAACCCGGCATTCCGACCTTGCTGATTGCCAACAAGCTCGACAACATCCACCGCCGCGCCGAGATTGCGCCCTGGCTCAAAAGCATGCAGGAGCGCCACCCGTTCGCCGAGTTCGTGCCCATGTCGGCCAAGAACAAGGGCGATGTCGAGCGGCTGTATGGCATTTGCGCAAAGTATTTGCCTGAGCAGGCCTGGTGGTACGGTGAGGACGAGCTGACCGACCGCAGCGAAAAATTCCTCGCCAGCGAAACGGTGCGCGAAAAGCTGTTTCGCTTCACGGGCGACGAACTGCCCTACACCTCCACCGTCATCATTGACCAGTTCAGCGAAGAGAAAAGCAAGCAGCACAAGCGCCTGGTGCGCATTGCCGCAACCATCGTCGTCGAGCGCGACAGCCACAAGGCCATGGTGATCGGCGACAAGGGCGAGCGCTTGAAGCGCATCGGCACCGAGACGCGGCAGGAGCTGGAGAAACTCATGGACGCCAAGGTGTTTATTGAAATCTGGGTCAAGGTGCGCAGTGGCTGGGCGGACGACGAAGCGCGCGTGCGCTCCTTCGGCTATGAATAGCGATCACCCCCCTGCGGCGCTTTGCGCCTTCCCCCCTCTCCTTCGGGAGGGGGGACGCCACCCGTGGCCTGGCAAAGCCAGTTCCACGGTGGCCGCTGGTGGGAGGCGATGTGGGATACCGTGCCTTCGCTTGTCGCCCTCTCCTGCGGGAGGGGGGCGCCACCGGTGGCCCGGCAAAGCCGATTCCACGGTGGCACTGGCACTGCGTCGCGCTGGTGCGGGCGCGGGCGGCCGCGCTCCGGTTGAAATATTGAATGAAATTGGCCTCTAGCGCTTATGTAGCAAGCGCTGTTAGCTACTGAAACAATAGCGCAATGCCTCCGCGCCGCTTTTCCAATGAACCCGCTTTCGTCCTGCACCGCTACGACTGGAGCGAGTCCAGCCTGATCCTGGAAGTGTTCACCCGCAACCATGGGCGCACCGCGCTGGTGGCCAAGGGGGCCAAGAAGCCCAGTTCCAACTTTCGCCCCGTGCTGCTGCCGCTCCAGCCCCTGCAGCTGGGCTGGACGCAAAGCGCCGGGGGCGATGCCGAGATCCACACCCTCAAGGGAGCGGAATGGGTCGGCGGCCACATCATGCCCACGGGCGACGCGCTGCTCTCGGGCCTGTACATGAACGAGCTGCTGCTGCGCCTTCTGGCGCGGGGCGACCCGCACGCGCTGCTGTTTGACCACTACGCGGCCGTGGTGCGGGTGCTGGCCAGCGAGCACGGCGAGGCGCTGGAACCTGTGCTGCGTCTGTTCGAGCTGGTGCTGCTGCGCGAAGTGGGCCTGCTGCCTGCGCTCGACGTGCAAACGCTGACGCAGCATGCGCTTGACCCTGCTGCGCGCTACGCACTGGTGGCCGAAGGGGGCCTGCGCACGGCGGGGCCCGACGAGCGCGCCAGCCTGCGGGGTGCCCAGTGGCTGCTGCTGGCGCAGGCGCTGCAGGAAGGCGCGGCGCTGACGGCCCTGCTGCATGCCTGCGCGCCGGTGGCCTTTGAACTCAAGCCCCAACTGCGTGCGCTGCTGCAATACCATTGCGGCAGCCCGCGCCTGCGCACCCGCCAATTCATGATGGACGTGCAGGCGCTCTGATCCTGTGCCGCGTTCTCTTGGCCCACCCGCTCTATGACCTCTTCTGCTTCCCCCCACCGCACCGCGCTCTCGGTCAACGTCAACAAGGTGGCGCTGCTGCGCAACACCCGCCACCTGGGCATTCCCGACGTGCTGCGCGCCGCGCAGATCTGCCTGGAGGCCGGCGCCCAGGGCATTACGGTGCACCCCCGGCCCGACGAGCGCCACATCCGCGCGCACGACGTGCATGCCCTGGCGGCTTTGCTCCGGCAGTGGCCGGGGCGCGAATACAACATTGAAGGCAATCCCTCGCACAACCTGATGGAGTTCATCCGCCAGGTGCGCCCCCAGCAAGCCACCTTCGTGCCCGACAGCGAAGACCAGTTCACCAGCGACCACGGCTGGAGTTTTCCGCAGGATGCGCAGAAGCTCGCGCCGCTGATTGCCGAATGCCGGGCGCTGGGTGTGCGCGTGAGCCTGTTCATGGACCCGGTGCCCGAGCAGATGGCGCAGGCCCGGGCCGTGGGCGCCGACCGCGTCGAGCTCTACACCGAACCCTATGCGGCCGCCTGGGGCACGCCGCAGCAGGGCGCCGAACTGGAGCGCTACCGCGCCGCTGCGCAGGCCGCGCTGGATGCGGGGCTCGCGGTCAACGCCGGGCACGACCTGAACCGGGACAACCTGGCCGCCTTCGTGCGCGGCGTGCCGGGCGTGCAAGAGGTTTCCATTGGCCACGCCCTCATTGCCGACGCGCTGGAGCTGGGCTACCGCGCCACGGTGCAGGCCTACCTGGCGTGCATCGAAGCGGGCCAAGCCGGGCCTGAAAATTCCTGATTTGATAGCTGCTAACGCTTGCCAGATAAGCGCTAGAGGCCAAAAAGACCAGAAAAAATGATCTACGGCATAGGCACCGACATCTGCGACGTGCGCCGCATTGCGGCCAGCGTGGAGCGCCATGGCGAGCGCTTTGCTGAAAAGCTGCTGGCGGAAGGCGAACTGGCCACCTGGCGCATGCGCACGGGCCGCTGGCCCGAGCGCGGCCTGCGCTACCTGGCGACGCGCTTTTCCGCCAAGGAGGCGTTCAGCAAGGCCATCGGCCTGGGCATGCGCATGCCCATGACCTGGCGCGCCTGCGAAGTCGCCAAGCTCGCCAGCGGCCAGCCGGTGATCGTGCTGCACGGCGCGCTGAAAGATTGGTTCGAGGCGCGCGGCCTTACGGCGCACATCAGCGTCACCGACGAGAGCGACTACGCGGCCAGCTTCTGCGTGGTCGAGAAAAACTGAGCAATATTGTGCTCCAGCGCTTATCTGGTAAGCATTTAAAGCTATCGTATATATAGCATTTTCTTATTTCTACTCCCATGACCGAACACGCTCCCCTCCTCATCGACGTGGCTGGCACGGCGCTCACCGCCCGCGACCGCCGCCGCCTGGCGCATCCGCTGGTCGGCGGCATCATCCTGTTCGCCCGCAACTGGGAAAGCCGCGCCCAGCTGCTCGACCTCACCGCCGCCGTCAAGGCGGTGCGCGGCGATCTGCTCATCAGCGTGGACCACGAAGGCGGGCGCGTGCAGCGCTTTCGCAGCGACGGCTTCACCCAGCTGCCGCCCATGCGCGCCTTTGGCGAGCTGTGGATGCAAGACGGCAAAGCGGGGCAGGGCAGCGGCGCGCTCGCCGCCACCAACGCGGCCACGGCGGCGGGCTATGTGCTCGCCAGCGAACTGCGCGCCTGCGGCGTGGACTTTTCCTTCACGCCCGTGCTCGACCTCGACCATGCGGATGAGCCCGGCGCTTCGCGCAGCGGTGTCATTGGCGACCGCGCCTTCCACCGCGACCCGCGCGTGGTGGCGCTGCTGGCCAAGAGCCTGATGCACGGCCTGCTGCAGGCGGGCATGGCCAACTGTGGCAAGCATTTTCCAGGGCACGGCTTCGCGCGGGCCGATTCGCACACCGACCTGCCGGTGGACCAGCGCAGCCTCAAGGCCATCTTGCAAGACGACGCGGCGCCGTACCCCTGGCTCAGCAGCACGCTTACCGGCGTGATGCCGGCGCATGTGGTCTACCCCAAGGTGGACAGCCGGCCTGCGGGCTTCTCGCAGCGCTGGCTGCAGGACATCCTGCGCCGCCAACTGCGTTTTGACGGCGCCATCTTCAGCGACGACCTCAGCATGGAAGGCGCGCGCCGCCTGGACGGCCAGGTGGTCAGCTACACCGACGCCGCCGTGGCCGCGCTGCAGGCCGGCTGCGACCTGGTGCTGCTGTGCAACCAGAGCCTGGGCGACGGCCGGGCGGTGGACGAACTGCTGGACGGGCTGGAGAAAGCCCAGGCCCAGGGCCGCTGGCAGCCCAGTGTGGACAGCGAGGCGCGCCGCCTGGCGCTGCTGCCCGAAACCCTGCCCCAGCCGTGGGACGAGCTGATGCTGCAGCCCGCCTACATGCAGGCGCTGGACCTGCTGCCGTGATGAGCAAGTACATCCCCCTGAGCCGCTGCGCGACTTCCCCCTTCTCTTGCATCGCTGCGCGATGCGGAAGGGGGACGATGCCCTCGCTGCGGGGCGGCCCTTGCTCGGCATCCCTGGCGTGGGCCGCGCCGGTTTTACGCGATGCTGGAGGGGCGCAGCGCCTTGGAGAGTTGCCATGACGCTGCGCGTAGGTGTGCTCACCAGCGGGGGCGACTGCCCCGGCCTGAACGCGGTGATCCGCGCGGTCACCAAGTCGCTCATCCACCACGGCCGCTGCGAGGTGCTGGGCATCGCAGACGGCTTCGAGGGCCTGATGGGCGAGGCGCCGCGCACGCGAGCGCTCGGCTGGGAGCAGGTGTCGGGCATCCTGCACGTCGGCGGCACCCTGCTGGGCACCAGCAACAGCGCCAACCCGCTGCGGGACGCCGCCACGCTCGACCAGGTGGGCCGCAACGTGCGCGCGCTGGGGCTGGATGGGGTCGTGGCCATCGGCGGCGACGGCACCATGAGCCAGGCGCACGGCCTGGCGCAAGTGGGCCTGGCCTGCGTGGGTGTGCCCAAGACCATCGACAACGACATCGCCCTGTGCGAGCGCAGCTTCGGCTTCGACACCGCCGTGGCCACGGTCACCGATGCGCTGCGCCGCATCGAGAGCACCGCCTACAGCCACCACCGCGTGATGATCGTCGAGACCATGGGCCGCCACGCCGGCTGGCTGGCGCTCGAGAGCGGCATCGCCGGCGCGGCCGACGTCATCCTGCTGCCCGAGATCGACTACGACCTGCAGGCCGTCATCGAGCGCTGCCGCGAGCGCGAGCAGCGCCAGCGCTACACCATCATCTGCATCGGCGAGGGCGCCAAGGAGCGCGGCGGCGTGCTCACCGTGCGCGAGCGCATCGCCCACAGCCCCGACCCGGTGCGCCTGGGCGGCGTCGGCCATGTGCTGCGCGAGCAGCTCCAGCCGCACCTGGCGAGCGAGGTGCGCGCTACCGTGCTCGGCCACGTCCAGCGCGGCGGCGACCCGACCCCGTTCGACCGCGTGCTCGCCACGCGCTTTGGCCACCATGCGGCGCGGCTGGTGACCGAAGGCCAGTTTGGCCGCATGGCCACGCTGCAGGGCGGCCAGATCGGCAGCGTGCCGATTGCCGAGGTGGCGAACACCCAGCGCAAGGTGCCGCTGGACCACGAGCTGATCGCCATCGCGCGGGATATTGGGGTGTGTTTGGGGTGACACGGGGCAGGGCGAGATGGTGCAGGGCGCCGTCCTTGGCCCACTGCGCGCGGTGGGGGGTGCATTTTTTAAAGCGCATCCAGCGGGCTCAAAATGCCCCGCCCGCCTTTGTTGAGCACATGGGTGTAAATCATGGTGGTGCTCACGTCCGCATGCCCCAACAGTTCCTGCACAGTGCGGATGTCGTAGCCCGCTTGCAGCAAATGGGTGGCGAACGAATGGCGCAGCACGTGTGGTGACACCGGTTTGTCGATCTGCGCCCGCCGCGCCGCCTCGCGCACCGCGCGCTGCACCGATTCGGGGTACACATGGTGGCGCCGCTCCAGCAATTCGCCCGTGCGTGCATCCGGGCGGGGGTCGATGGCCCGCACCGGCGACGGAAACACCCATTGCCACGCCCAACTTTTGTCGGCATTCGGGTATTTGACGGCCAGCGCATGCGGCAAATACACGCGGCCCAGGCCTGCGGCCAAATCCTTCTCATGCAGCGCGCGCGCCTTTTGCAACTGCGCTTGCAGCGGGGCCATCAGGTTCTCTGGCAATACGGTGACGCGGTCCTTTCCGCCCTTGCCCTCGCGCACCACAATCTCGCGCCGCGCGAATTCCACATCCTTGACGCGCAGGCGCAGCCCCTCCAACAGGCGCATCCCCGTGCCGTACAGCAACTCGGCAACCAGGCCTGCGGTTCCATCCATGTGCTGCAACAGCGCGCGCACCTCGGCAGGCGTCAGCACCACGGGCAGGCGGCGCGGCCGCTTGGCCTGTACCACCTCATCCAGCCAGGGCAAATCAACCCCCAGCACCTGCTTGTACAAGTACAGCAGCGCGGCCTTGGCCTGGTTCTGGGTGGAGGCCGACACCTGCCGATCCACCGCCAGGTGGCTCAGAAACGCCTCGACCTCCGCCGCGCCCATATCCTGGGGGTGGCGCTTGCCGTGGTAGACAATGAAGCGCCGCGCCCAGTCGATATAGGCCTGCTCGGTGCGAATGCTGTAGTGCCGGGTGCGCAGGTGAATGCGCAAACGCTCCAGCAGCTTGGGCTGGCGCGGCGGGGCATCGCCGGCGGCAGTTGGCAGATGTGCGGGATCGGTCGACATCCGCAAAATTTTAGGTTTGCCTAAACGGCAACCGATTAGGGTTTACCTGGGAGGACTGGGAGATGCGTTGCGTTATCGGACTGCTACACGTAGCATCACCGTCGTCTAATTCTAGTTAGGACTTATTCATGGCAACACTTGAGAAAATTATTCTGGTTGGCTCATTAGCGCTCGCAGCGTATGCGGCTTACACGCTTGTGGCCGGCCTCTCCAACGGTGTGTTGTGCTATCAGTCATGGTGCGCACATCAAGGCAATCCGAAGGAGAAGTTCGGTGGTTTGGCTTTTCTTTATGCACTCATCACCATGTTTGCGCTCGCGTCGGCGTGGCGCTCTTACGGAAATCTCAAGACTATCGGGCGCGTCAAAAACCATGCAGAGATCTAATCCTAACTTTGCATATATGGACTCCCCCACAAGGGCAAGAAACTGATTGATGTTTTGGCTGTTGGGGAATCGCCTGCAGTCGACTATCCGGCATCTGAGGTGGACTCTGTTGTGGTCCGTGCCAGCATGGAATCTGCGGGACCGGCGCGCCAATCGTTACAAGCGGCAGGCAAGCTGCCGGAAGAGTTATCAGCGTCAGACGCTCTGGGGTGTCACCTCCAGAGCGAGCGCACGCGGTGCAGACCTTGCAAGGCTTGTTGCTCAACGGACTTCACGCGCACAGGCGCATGTCAGACGCGCTGGCAGCTTCGAGCAAAGCGGCGGCGTCGGTGGCATCGGTCTTGTTGCGCTGCACGTAGGCGCGCAGGTACTGGGCAGGCAGCAAGCGGACCTCAATGCCAAGGCCATTGAGCCAGCGTGCCCAGTGGTGGGCTGAGCCGCAGGCCTCCATGACAACCAGCGAGACAGAGCGGTTGGCAAACCAGCGCTCGAACTGGGTGCGTGTGAGACGCTGGGTTTCAACGATGTGCCAACGCTCATCGGCCACGGCGATTTGGAAAACGGATTTGGCCAGATCCACGGCCACGGTAGTAGCATTCATGTCGGACTCCTTTCGTTTGGACGAAGACCTGATCCCCACGCCCATGAAGACCAGTGCGCAACTCTCGCGCAAACAAACGGGGGAGTCCATCCCATCATTGCGGCGGACCGCCCTCGGCCGCTGGACTCCAACGTTGGGCTTGGCTCAACTCCGCGCTCCAGCGGAACGCGCGTGCGGCGCGCCCCTCAGCTTGGTCGGCACCTATTTGACTTTTCTGGGGAATGCCACGCCTGGCACGTCTTTCCGCCGACCGCCAATCAGGGCACCGGGCTGGCAAGTGCCGCGGGCTCCGCCGTAGCCGCCCCCGCCTCTGACTCCGCCCCCGGCGCCACCACCACAGGCGGCACGCCCTGCCAGCGCCGCACCACGCGCTGGAACACCAGGGCATTGGGAATCTGCAGCCAGCACGGCTGGCCCTGCGCGGCGTCGTGGTCGAGCAGCGTGGTGTAGAGCAGGTTGATGTCCACCACCTGGCCCTTGGCGCCGGGTTTTTCGGCGGTGTCGAGCACCTCGATGTGGTCGCCGACGCGAAACGGCCGCACGGTGAGGATGAGCAGCGCGCAGAACAGGTTGGACAGCACGCTCCACGCCGCGAAGAAGGCCACCGCGCCGACGGTGGCGAAGCCGGTGAAGGCGGTCCACAGCACGGTGGCCGAGACGCCCAGGCGCTCGAGCACCAGCAGCAGGGCGCTGCCCATGATGAGCCAGCGGATCAGCCCGGTCAGGGGCGCCAGCAACTTGCTGGGCAGCTGGTAGCGGGCGCTGGCGCGGCGCACCAGCCGGCGCAGCAGGTACTGCAGCACCCAGGCGGCCAGCAGGATCAGCAGGATCTGCAGGCTGGGGACGATGAAGTCCAGCCAGTCCTGCACCCAGTCGGGCAGGCGGGATTTGAACTGCTGCAGGCGCGGCACCATGCCGGTCGTCGGTAGCGGCCCGCTCACTCGCGCCGCAGGGCAGGGAACAGGATCACGTCGCGAATGCTGGGGCTGTCGGTCAGCAGCATCATCAACCGGTCAATGCCGATGCCGCAGCCGCCAGCCGGTGGCATGCCGTATTCGAGCGCGCGCACGAAGTCGTGGTCGAAGTACATGGCTTCGTCGTCGCCGCTGTCCTTGGCGGCCACCTGCGCGTGAAAGCGCGCGGCCTGGTCTTCGGCGTCGTTCAGTTCGGAAAAACCGTTGCCGAACTCGCGCCCGGTGATGTAGAGCTCGAAGCGCTCGGTGACTTCGGGTCGCTGGTCGTTGGCGCGCGCCAGCGGGCTGATTTCGGTCGGGTGCTCCATGATGAAGGTGGGCTGCCAGAGCTGGTCTTCCACGGTTTCCTCGAAGTACAGCACCTGCAGGCTGGCCAGGCTGCGCGCCGAGAGCCGGTTCTTTTCTTCGTTCATGCCCAATTTTTTCAGCGCGCTGATCAGCCAGGCAGCGTCGTCCACATGCGCGCCGGCTTCGGTGTACTGGAAGATGGCTTCGCGAATGGTCAGGCGCGCGAACGGCTGGGCGAGGTCCACGGCCCGGCCCTGGTACGAGAGTTGCAGCGTGCCCACGGCTTTTTGCGCCGCATCGCGCACCAGTGCCTCGGTGAAGCCCATCAGGTCCTGGTAGTTCCAGTACGCCGCGTAGAACTCCATCATGGTGAACTCGGGGTTGTGGCGCACCGAGATGCCTTCGTTGCGGAAGTTGCGGTTGATCTCGAACACCCGCTCGAAACCACCCACCAGCAGGCGCTTCAGGTACAGCTCAGGCGCGATGCGCAGGAACATTTGCTGGTCGAGCGCGTTGTGGTGCGTGGTGAAGGGCTTGGCGTTCGCGCCGCCCGGAATCGGGTGCAGCATGGGCGTTTCGACTTCCAGGAAATCGTGCTGCACCATGAAGTCGCGCAGGCCGCTGACGGCTTTGCTGCGCGCGACAAAGCGCTGGCGCGCGGCCTCGTCGGTCATCAGATCGACATAGCGCTGGCGGTATTTCACTTCCTGGTCGGCAATGCCGTGGAACTTGTCGGGCATGGGGCGCAGGCTCTTGGTCAGCAGGCGCAGCTGGCTGACCTGAATCGACAGCTCGCCGGTGCGCGTTTTGAAAAGAGTGCCTTCGGCGCCGATGATGTCGCCCAGATCCCAGTGCTTGAAGGCGGCGTACAGGTCTTCGCCCAGCGCGTCGCGTGTGACGTACAGCTGGATGCGCCCGCCGTGGCTGCCCAGCGACCCGTCCTGAATGGTGGCAAAACTGGCCTTGCCCATGACGCGCTTGAGCATCATGCGGCCGGCAACGGTCACCTTGACGGGCGCTGACGCCAGGGCTTCGGCCGAACTCTGGCCATGCAAGGCGTGCAGGTCGGCCGCGTGGTGGAGCGGTTTGAAATCGTTGGGAAAACTCACGCCGCCGCCCTGGGCCTGGGCTTCGCGCAGGGCGCGGAGTTTCTCGCGGCGCTCGGCGATCAGCTGGTTTTCATCGATGGCGGGGGCGGTGGGGACGGGGTGTTGGTCAGACATGAAAAGCGCTGGTGATGGGGCAGCTCGGCTGCAGGCAGGGCCATGGCGCGTGCGCCAAACCCGACATTTTAAGTTTGCTGGCGCCCACTGACTGCAGGAAGAGCGGATTGCGCCGAAAGGGCTCAGAAATCGGGGGCGATTCCCGTACTCTCCAGCATGTCGGCCACGAGTTCGAGCCGTACCAAAGGGTTGTCCAGTTCCATCATCCGCTGTTTCAGGTCCATCGGCATGGGGAGCAGCTCACACCAGCGATTGGCCACCCAGCCGCTGTCGGCCAGCTGTTCGGAGGTGGCGGCGGCGCCAGCCGAGGCGCCTTGCCGTTCGCGCAGGGAGGCGAGCACGGGACCCAACAGCTGGGCGGTGGCAGCCAAGTGCTGGGGGGCCGGCGTGGGGATATCGTCGGGAATCTGCTCCACATCGGCAATCCACAGGCCATGAGGCAACTGCGTTTCGCGCTGCAGGCGAAAGCGCTGGCTCCCGTGGCAGCGCGCCAGAAGCAGGCCCGCCTGGGGTGCCTCCAGCGTTTCCACATGGGCCAGGGTTCCCACCGCGCAGAGCTGGTCGGCTGGGGCGCCCGCACGGCGCACTTCGGTGCCGCTTTGCAGGCACACCACGCCAAAGGGTGCGCCTGCCTCGTGGCATTTGCGCACCATGGTGAGGTAGCGCACCTCAAAGACACGCAGCGCCAGCGTGCCGCCCGGATAGAGCACCGATTCCAGCGGAAACAGGGGCAGTGAGGTCAGCGAGAGAGGCTTGGTCATGCTTGCCGATATCATCCCATGCCGCAGCGAATTCGAGGAAACCCGCACCCATGCTTTATCAGATTGTTTCGTTTTTGCTTGACGTGGTGGGAGGCCTGTTGACCGGTGCCTGCCTGCTGCGCCTGTACATGCAGTGGCAGCGCGTGCCCTTTGGCAACCCGGTCGGTAGGCTGGTGTTTGCACTGACCGACTGGCTGATCCTGCCGCTGCGCCGCGCCATTCCGCCTGCGCGCGGCATCGATTGGGCCAGTCTGGTGGCAGCCATGCTGGTGCAACTGGTGCAGTACCTGGTTCTGTGGATCATCCTCGGCGCCGGAGCGGGCTGGGCCTGGCTGCCGTGGCTGGCGCTGTTTGGATTGCTGCGCGTGGCGATCACCGCCACCATGGGCTTGCTCATTGTTCATGCCGTGATGTCATGGACGCAAGCGCGCTCGCAAATATCGGACGTGATTGACCGGCTGGCGGTGCCGATTCTGCGTCCGGTGCGCCGCCTGCTCCCGCCCTTGGGCGGCGTCGATTTGTCGCCGCTGGTGCTGATCGTGCTGCTGCAGGTGCTGCTGATGGTGGTGGGCCACCTGCAGGTGTCGCTGTGGCGCTGAAAATATGAATGAAAATGGCCTCTAGCGCTTATTGGGTAAGTGTTTATAGCTATAGTTTTTTAGTATTGTAGATGGGCCAATTTGTGACCCTTGGAGCGGCGCCATCTTGCCAAACTGTGAACGAGTGATTGCATTTGTGCCGTGTACATAGCCAAGCAACTCCCCGAATTTTCCGACTGACTGTTTGGTCTTCGGGACGGCATGACGCACCGCGGCGCTTGGCTCGTCGACTGGAGATGGCGCAGCGCGGGCTTTTGGGCGATGTGGCTCCGGTGGGCGAAGGCGTGTTTGAAATGCGCGAGTTCTTCGGCCCCGGCTGGCGCATGTACTACGTGCAGCGCGATGGCGTGCTGGTCATCATGGTGGGAGGTGGCGACAAGTCCACCCAGCAGGCCGATATTGCCCGTGCCGTGGCCCTGGCCAAAGCCCTTTGAAGGAGTGACCATGACCCCCAAAAAAATCAACCTAGCCGATTTGCCCGAATTTGACATGGCCGAGCATCTCGACAGCGACCAAGCCATTGCCGAGTATCTGACCATTGTTCTTGAAGAAAACGACTCCGCCGAGTTTGCCCATGCCTTGGGCACAATTGCCCGTGCACGGGGAATGGCTGAAGTGGCCCGGGCCAGCGGCCTGACCCGTGAGGCGCTGTACAAGGCACTGCGCCCCACTTCCCAGCCACGCTTTGACACCATCATGAAGGTGGTGCAGGCGATGGGATTGCAGATCAGCGTACAGCCCACGTCACACGCCTGAGCAGGTTGCAGGTCGCTTGTACGTGAATTGCGCAGAAAACAGGTTAAATATGGCTCTAGCGCCCGATTTTTAAATGAGAATCGCTATCAATTGATAGCGATTCGAGATGGGCACACACTCGCAGGTTAACGGAAACAAATTCCCCCCACGTGTATTGGCGCGCGTAGCGCAGGGCATAAACGCGGTCTACCCTGCAGATGTCCGGACGCTCGGCGTAGATGGTGCACGACTTGTCAGCTGCATCGTAGTGCCTGCACGTGCCGTCGCCACGGTCCAGAAAGCGCGTTTCGTCGCTCATGTGGACGTGCTGGCAGCACAGGCCGCATTGGGTGCAGGGGAATGTATCCATAAGAATGGTCCCAAAAGTCACAGCGGTTTCAATGCGGCGACTGTCGGTGCTCCGGTCAGATCAGGCGACCGCGTGGCAGATTTCTGTCAGCCGATCTTCGGTAGATAGAACTAACTTCCCGTCCTGATCGAGGATGGGTGTGTCGATCATTGCCTTAATCAGTTGGGCGAACTTCACAGTGCGCATGACCGTCGCTTGGCTTTCCGGGGAAAGGGCTCGCCAGTCTGCCCCTTCTTTTTCAATGGCCTTTCCCAGTTCGCCCACACTCCGACGCAGATTGGTGGTGACTATGGAGAAGACGCTGTTTGCAAGGGAGGTGACTTGTCCGATGCCGTCAAGTTGGGCGATAGTCTTTTTTGCTTCGTCGCGAAAGGTTCTGGCCTGTTCCTGATTGCTGAGTGCCGTGTTAAGGGCCTCCTCTCCTTTGTTGCCCACAATATGGCCGAAGATCGCCAACGCCGGACCAGCGACGATGCTGCCTAGCACCATCACTCCGCCCGCCATGCCGTACCCGCCGGCAGCCAGCGTGCCGCCGCCCAGCCAAGCCAGCGTCGCATTGGTGGCCGCGACTCCGCTTAACGTGGAGATGGCCGTCCCAGTACCTGCTGACGCCAGGAGCATGGTGCCGTTGTACGCGCCAAAGGCCAACGCCGCACCTCCGCCCACCCCTGCGCCCAGCCCCAGACCTGCGTCCTTGAGCGCCTGGTAATCCTTACGAAGGCCGACGAGCGTTTGTGTCGAGAAGTCGCCCAAGTTCAGCTTCTCTAGTTGTCGCATCCCGGACGATTGCATAGACTCTAAGCGCTACCCGTTGTTCATAGCCAGGGCTGTTCTGCGGGAGTTGATAGAGTCGCTTGAACCTACCGGGAGTGTCAAGCCATGATGATCGCTCTGCACAAGAATGCCCGCACCACCCCTGCGATTCGCGCAGAGATTGCTGCCAGCTCAGATACC
>Ga0207978_100117_pt1 | contig 44706 bp, 36 predicted proteins | sample LakWasM100_LOW12_2_FD_183920 | JGI IMG/M metagenome (GOLD analysis project Ga0207978, IMG submission 183920) | Freshwater sediment methanotrophic microbial communities from Lake Washington under simulated oxygen tension - Sediment Metagenome... | ecosystem: Environmental > Aquatic > Freshwater >... | reverse complement strand
GTAAGCGGCCGGTGATCCCATCTTGAGACAATCTCGTTGAACATGCATCGTGTGCACGATGGAGATCATGCACACCATGGCGAGCGAGGCGATCGCCCAACGTCCCAAGCGGCGTTACTACAGCCTAGAACTCAAGGGTCAGGTCGTGGCGCAATGCCAGGTCAGAGGAGCCTCCGTTGCTGGCGTAGCCCTGGCCCATGGCATCAACGCCAACATCGTTCATCGATGGCTGCGTGAGCAGATTGCGCAACGGATGCCTGCGGCCCGCAACGAGTTCATGGCCCTGGCCCTGAAGCCCGCTGCTGTGCAACAACCTGCACCGGCTCCTGCGTCCAAGCCAGCGAATCCATCATGCGACATCCGTGTGGAGGTCCGGCGCAGTGCCGGCACGGTCACTGTGATCTGGCCGCTTGAAGACGCCGCGTCATGTGCCGCTTGGCTGCGCGAGTGGCTCAAGTGATCCGTATCGACGCCGCCTGGCTGGCCACCGCCCCACTGGACATGCGCGCCGGCACCGACACGGCCTTGGCCCGGGTGATCGCCGTCTTCGGCGCCGCCCACCCCCACCATGCCTATCTATTCGCCAACAAACGCGCCAACCGCATCAAGATCCTCGTGCACGACGGCATCGGCATCTGGCTGGCGGCTCGGCGCTTGCACCAAGGCAAGTTCATCTGGCCCGCAGCCGGCGGTGCCAATTGGAGCCTGGAGCACTCCCAACTCGACGCCCTGGTGCTTGGCCTGCCCTGGCAGCGCATGGGAGATGCGGGCATCATCACCATGGTTTGAAGTCTGTGCGGGCCTCCCGCTAAGCGCGCAATCCGTGAATCTGCGCATGGCAGCAAAGGGGCTTGCTTGGCACACTGCTTGCCATGCTGGTGCAGCAACAATCCTTGAACGATCTCAGCGCAGAACAACTGCGCGAGATGCTCGCCAGCCTCATGGGCCACGTGAGCGCCAAGGATGCGCAAATCGCCCGCCACCAGACCGAACTCAAGCACAGCCAGGCGCTGTGCGCCAAGCTCACGCACGAGAACGCGCTCTTGAAGCGCATGAAGTTTGCCGCCCAGTCCGAGCGCTTCAACGCCGAGCAGCGCAGCCTGCTCGAAGACGAGATCGAGGCCGACCTAGCGGCTGTCTCCCTGGAGATTGAACAATTCCAGCCACCGGCTGCTGCGCCCGAGGCCAAACAACAGCCCAAACGCCAGCCACTGCCGGCCAACCTCCCGCGCCGTGAGATTCGCCACGAACCCGAGTCGACCACTTGCCACTGTGGTTGCCAGATGAAACGCATCGGTGAAGACGTGGCCGAGAAGCTCGACTATGTGCCCGGCGTGTTCACGGTGGAGCGCCACATCCGTGGCAAGTGGGCCTGCGCCAAGTGCGAAACCATCACCCAGGCGCCGGTCGAAGCGCATGTGATCGACAAAGGTATCCCCACCACGGGTCTGTTGGCCCAGGTGCTGGTGGCCAAGTACGCCGACCATCTGCCGCTGTACCGTCAGGAAACCATCTTTGCACGCGCCGGTCTGGCTATCCCTCGCTCTACCCTCGCGCAATGGGTAGGCACCTGCGGCGTGCGGCTGCAGCCACTGGTCGATGCGCTCAAAGCCGAAATACTCACCCACCGCGTACTGCACGCTGACGAGACGCCGGTGCAAATGCTCAAGCCTGGCAAGGGAACAACGCACCGCGCCTACCTGTGGGCCTACGCGCCTGGGGCCTTCGAAGGCATGTTGGCGGTGGTTTACGACTTCTGCGAGTCCAGGGCAGGCGAGCACGCTAGGCGCTTCCTTGGCGATTGGCAGGGCAGCCTGGTGTGCGATGACTTCAGTGGCTACAAGGCGGGGTTTGCGCAAGGCATGACGGAAGTCGGTTGTCTCGCTCACGCGCGGCGCAAATTCTTTGACCTGCACGCGGCCAACAAGAGCCAGATCGCCGGGTTCTCACTGGAGCAGTTCGCCAAGGTCTACGAGATCGAGCGGGAGGTCAAGGATCTGAACGTCCAGCAACGCAAAGCCATCCGCCAGCAGCACACCAAGCCCGTGCTCGATGCGCTGCACCAGTGGATGACATTGCAGCGGCACAAGCTCCCGGACAGCTCAGCAACTGCCAAAACCCTGGATTACAGCCTGCGGCGTTGGGTGGCGCTGGCGCGCTTCGCAGATGACGGGCAACTGCCCGTGGACAACAACTGGATCGAGAACCAGATCCGGCCCATTGCCATTGGCAGAAATAACTGGCTGTTCGCTGGCAGCTTGCGCGCGGGCCAACGTGCGGCGGCGGTGATGAGCCTGGTGCAGTCGGCGCGCATGAATGGGCACGACCCGTATGCGTATCTGAAGGACGTGCTCACACGGTTGCCTACGCACAGGGCCAGCCGGGTGCAGGAATTACTGCCCCATCGCTGGCAGCCCGCCCCCATCTGAGCATCAGCCATGACCGCTGGCAGCGGTCAACATGGGTTCGCCGTGCGCTTACGAAAAAATGGCGTAGGGACGCAGACAATGCGCCCATGGTTCTGGAATACCTCGATTTTGACCACAGCGACGACTCCGAGGGCGCGGGCAGCTGGGACGCGCTGGCCAGCGTGCGGCCAGAGCGCCTGCCCGCTGCATTGCGCGAAGTGCGCGCTGTGCTCGACTGGGCGCACGCGGCCTTCGGGGCTCCCGATGCCGGTGGCGCCGAACTGGGCGAATGGAGCTACGCGCTGCAATGCAGCCAGGAGGGGGTGGGCGATCTGGCGCTCGCCTACGACGCCGGGCGCGAGGCCCTGGACCACGCCCCGATAGCAACCGGCGGCGGGCGCTGCACGCTCAGTTTGACCGTGGGCGGATCGGCAGGCTTCTCGCACGCCTTGGCCCAGGCGTTTGGCCTGGATTGACAACGATCAGCCTGCAAACGCCTGGACGCAATCGAGCGCAGCCCGCACATCGGCCGGGCCCACGTCCAGGTGCGTCACCCAGCGCAGCCGGGTCTGCCCGCCGTACAGGCTGCTGGTCACGCGCACGCCGCCACGCGCCAGGGCTTCGGCGAACGCGGGAGCGATGTCCGGCGCAATATCGGTGAACAAAATGTTGGTCTGCGCTGGGTGCACCAGCAGCCGCCCTTGCAGCGCCGCTTGCGTGCGCTGCGCAGCCTGGAGGCCGTCTGCGAGCTGGCGCAGCAGGGCGTGGTCGTCCGCCATGCGCCGCACGTGGTGTTCCAGTGCGTAGTGGCCCGCAGCGGCCAGCACGCCTGCCTGGCGCATGGCGCCGCCCAAAATTTTGCGCGTGCGCCGTGCCTGGCGAATGAAGCTGTGGCTGCCCAGCAGCAAGGAACCGACGGGCGCGCCCAGGCCCTTGCTCAGGCACAACGAGACAGTGTCGAAATGCGCGCAGATGGCACGCGCCTCGTCGTAAACATCGCTTGCGTTGGCCTGCGCATTTGCCGTCGCGGCATTGAACAAACGCGCGCCATCGAGGTGCATGGCGAGACCGCGCGCACGGGCAAGTGCAGCCACCTCGGCAATGTAGGGCGTGGGCAGCACCTGGCCGCCGGTGGTGTTCTCCAGTACCACCAGTCGGGTGCGCGCAAAGTGCGGATCGTCGGGTTTGATGGCAGCGGCAATGTCGGCCAGCCGCAGCGTGCCGCCGGGCTGCGTTTCCACCGGCTGGGGCTGGATGGAGCCCAGCACCGCCATGCCGCCAGCTTCCCAGCGGTAGGTGTGCCAGCTCTGGCCCACGATGGCCTCGTCGCCGCGCTGGCAATGGCCCATGAGGGCGATCAGGTTGGTCTGCGTGCCGGTGGGGGCAAACAGCGCGGCCTCAAAGCCCAGCAACCGGGCCGCATGCTCCTGCAGCGCATTGACCGACGGATCGTCGCCAAAAACGTCGTCGCCCAGCGGCGCAGCCAGCATGGTCTGGCGCATGGCGGTGGTGGGTTGGGTGACGGTATCGCTGCGAAAGTCCGGCATGAGCGGCTCCAGGAATCAACAATAGGACTTACGCAAAATGGTTCCAGCAAGGTGCTCTGACGCAGACGGTGCAAGCGCACGGCAAGGAAGAGCAACGCCGCTGGGGCGATTTTGCGTAAGTCCTAAACAAGGCTGGGATGGTAGCCGCGCATGGGTGAGGGGCCAATTCAAGGCGTGAGAGCCCAGTCACCCCCCAGGTTTTTCAGCAAGGCATTGACCGCCACCAATTGCTGGCGCTGCAGCTCGATCAGGCTGCGCTGGCCCGCGAGCAAAGTAGCCTGCGCCGACAACACGTTCAGGTAGCCCACGGTGCCCGCGCGGTACTGGTTTTGCGCCACCGTGAACGCGCGCTGGGCAGCCGCTACGGCAAGCTGCTGCGCCTGTGCCTGCTGTTGCAGGGAGGCACCGGTACTCAGCGCATCTTCCACCTCCTGGAGAGCGGTAATGACCGCCCCCCGGTACGTGGCTGCCGCCAGGTCCACATTGGCCAGGGCGCCCTCCACCGCCGCCGTGCGCGCACCGCCATCGAACAAGGCAAGCGCCAGTTGCGGCCCCAGCGACCACACAAGGTTGGGAGCCGAGATGAGCGATGCCAGGCTGCTGGCACGGTAGCCCGTACTGGCCGAGAGCGTGAGCGCCGGGAAATAGGCGCTGTGCGCCACGCCGAGCTGGGCATTGGCGGCGGCCACGTTGAACTGGGCGGCAGCGATATCGGGGCGGCGCTGCAGCAGCTCGCCGGGCAGCGCCAGCGGCACGGCCGGCGGTCGGGGCAGCTGCGCCGACGGCGCCAGCGCAAAGTGGGCGGGCGCCTCGCCCACCAGCGCGGCCAGGGCGTGCTCCCATTGGGCGCGGGTGGCCTGCGCGTCCAGCCACTGGGCGCGCGTACTCTGGTACTGGGATTCGGCTTGGTCAGCGTCTGACGGCGGCGCCACCCCGGCCTGCACACGGTTGCGGGTGAGCGTGCGGCTTTCGTCGTAGGCGGCGAGCGTAGAGGTCAGCAATTGCTCCTGCGCTTCGGCCGCGCGCAGGGCGAAATAGCTTTGCGCCACCAGCGCCTGCAGCGACAACCGGGCCGCTGCCAGGTCGGCGTTGCTGGCCTGGGCACTCGCCTGGGCGGCATCGACGCTGCCTGCCACGCGCCCCCACAGGTCGACTTCCCAGCTGGCGTTCAGACCCAGCGACTGGCTATTGGTCGGACTGCTGCCTGACGTCGCCTGCGCGCGCTGGCTGCTGGCGGCCAGGCCCAATTGCGGCAACAGCGGCGCACGCGCCCCAGCCACGGCCGCCTGCGCCGCGCGCAAGCGGGCCACACTTTGCGCCAGGCCCGGATTGCCGCGCTGCGCCTGGTCTTCCAGCGTGTTCAGCACAGGGTCGCCATAGCGCGTCCACCAATCGGCCTGCACGCCCTCCCCCGGCTGGGCCAGGAGCCAGAAACCGGCCTGGGCCGAAGCGCCCTCCTTCCACGCGGCGGGCACCGGCGCGGCGGGCAATGTCTGCCTGGGTGGTGCGGCGCAGCCAACGAGCACCGCAGCAAGTACGATGGCAGCGCATGGCAGCGCAGGGAAATATCGATTCATTTCAATTGTCCGTATAGCGTTTCGCTCGTGCGGCATAGGCAACCAGCGCGGCGCGGACCAGCAGATGCCAAGCAAGGGCCGCCCCGCAGCGAAGGCATCGTCCCCCTTCCCGCGTAGCGAGAGAAGGGGGAAGGCGCGCAGCGCCTCAGGGGGATGCACTCTGCCCAACATTAAACGGTCTCCAGGCGGGGCACGGATGCAGGGCGGGGCGGCGTGCGCTGCACCCGCTGGCGCAGGCGCTCAAGCACCATGTACACCACAGGCGTGGTGTACAGCGTAAGCAACTGGCTCACCAGCAGGCCGCCGACCACGGCGATGCCCAGCGGCTGGCGCAGCTCGGCGCCGTCGCCCCGGCCGAGCGCCAGCGGCAGCGCGCCAAAGATGGCAGCCATGGTGGTCATCAGAATGGGGCGCAGGCGCAGCGAGGCGGCGCGGTAGATGGCCTGGGCAGCGCTGGCAGGGCCGCTGCGCTGGCGCGCCAGGGCGAAGTCGATCATCAGGATGGCGTTTTTCTTGACGATGCCAATCAAGAGAAACACCCCAATCAGCGCGATGAGTGAAAACTCGGTGTGAAACAGCATCAGCGCCAGCAGCGCGCCGACCCCGGCCGACGGCAGGGTCGAGAGGATGGTGAGCGGGTGCACCAGGCTCTCATACAACACCCCCAGCACCAGGTAAATGGTCACCAGGGCCGCAAGAATCAGCAGCGGCTGGCTTGCCAGCGCCTTCTGGAACGCCCCCGCATTGCCGCCAAAGCTGCCGCGCACCGACACCGGTACACCCAGGCTGGCCACGGCCTGCTCGATGGCATCGGTCGCATCCGACAGCGACACACCCTTCGCCAGGCCAAAGCTGACGGTGCTCGCAGGCGTTCCGCCCTCGTGGCTGACCGACAGCGGCGTGACGGTGCTGCGGACCTTGGCAAAGGCCGACAGTGGCACCTGCTGGCCGGTTTTCGAGATGAAAAAGAAACCGCCCAGGGCTTTGGGGTCCTGCAGGAAACGCGGCGCCGCCTCCATCACCACGCGGTACTGGTTGAGCGGGTTGTAGATGACACCCACCTGGCGCTGGCCAAAGGCGTCGTTCAGCGTGGCGTCCACCTGCGCCACCGTGAGGCCCAGGCGCGCCAGGGCATCGCGGTCGATGTCCAGCGTGGTCTGCTCCCCGTGGTCCTGCACGTCGCTGTTGACGTCTTCGAGCTGGGGCAGCGCGGCCAGGGCTTCGCGGATGCGTGGCTCCCAAGTGCGCAGATCGGCCACGTCGTCGGCCTGCAGCGTGTAGTCGTACGAGCCGCTGCTCTGGCGCCCACCAATGCGGATATCGCGCTGGGGCACCATGAACAGGCGCGCGCCGGGCTCATCCTTGAGCTGCCTGCGCAGGCGGGCGATCACCGCGTCGGACGACTGCCCCCGCTTGAGCGTCATGAACATGGCGCCCGCGTTGCTCTGGCCGCCTCCGGTAAAACCGGTGACGTTGTCCACCGCCGGATCGGCCTCCACAATGGCGAGAAACCGCTTGATGCGCCGCTCCATCGCCTGGTAGGAGCTGGCCTGGTCAGCGCGGATGAAACCCATGATGCGGCCCGTGTCCTGCTCGGGCAGGAAGCCCTTTTCAATCGTAGCGTAGAGAAATACGTTGAGCCCGATCACGCCCACCAGCGCGCCCAACACCAGCGCCGGGTGGCGCAGGCACCACGCGAGGCTGCGGCGGTACAGGCGCTGGCTGCGCGCCCCAAATCGGTCCATGGCCTGCCCCATGCGCGACGGTGCACGCACCGGGCGCGGGCGCAGCAGCAGGGCGCACAAAGCGGGTGTGGTGGTGAGCGAGACCACCAGCGAAATCAGAATGGCGGCCGACATGACGACGGCAAACTCGCGAAAGAACCGCCCTACCACGTCGCCCATGAACATGATGGGCACGAACACCGCCACCAGCGAAATGCTCATCGAAAGCACGGTGAAGGCAATCTCGCGCGAACCCGCAAGCGCCGCCTGCAGCGCGCTCTTGCCGCCCTCCATGTGGCGCGCAATGTTCTCCAGCACGGCAATGGCGTCGTCCACCACGAAGCCCGTGGCAATGGTGAGCGCCATGAGCGAGAGGTTGTCCAGCGTGTAGCCCGCCAGGTACATGACACCAAACGCACCCATGAGCGACGCCGGCACGGCCACGCTGGGCACCAGCGCAGCGCGAAAACTGCGCAGAAACAGAAACACCACCATGACCACGAGCGCCACAGCAAGCAACAGCGCACGCTGCACCTCGCGCACCGAGGCGCGCAGCGTGGGCGTGCGGTCGGAGACGATCTGCACGTCGATCGCCGCCGGGATGGAGGCTTCGAGCTGCGGCAACAAGGCCCGCACGCGATCGACCGCATCCAGGATGTTCGCACCCGGCTGCTTGTACACCTGCAGCAGGATGGCCGGCTTGCCATTGGCCACGCCGTAATTGCGGACGTCCTGGACGCCATTGACCACATCGGCCACATCACGCAGCAGCACAGCGCTGCCATCGGCCTTCCAGCGCAGCACCAGCGGCGCGTAGTCGGCGGCCAGGCTTGCCTGGTCGTTGGCGCCGATCTGCCAGTAATGGTCTTCACGCTCCACCACCCCCAATGGCCGACGGCCATTGGTACTGGTGATGGCGCTGCGCACCTGCTCGAGCGAAATGCCGTTGGCAGCCAGCCGTGTCGGATCGAGCTCGACGCGCACGGCCGGCAGCGCACCGCCGCTCACCGTGGCCTGGCCCACGCCCTCGACCTGCGAGAGCTTTTGCGCCAGCACGGTGGAGGCGGCGTCGTACATCTGGCCGCGTGTCAGCGTGGCGGACGTCAGCGCGAGAATCAGGATGGGCGAATCCGCCGGGTTGACCTTGCGGTAACTCGGGTTGCTGGGCATGCCGCTGGGCAGCAGCCTGCGCGAGGCGTTGATGGCCGCCTGCACGTCGCGCGCCGCGCCATCGACCGTGCGGCCCAGGTCAAACTGCAGCGTGACGCGGGTACTGCCCTGGGACGAGCGCGAGGTCATCTCGGTCACGCCGGCAATCGCGCCCAGCGCACGCTCAAGCGGCGTGGCCACGGTGGCGGCCATGGTGTCGGGGCTGGCGCCGGGCAGGCTCGCAGATACGGAAATGGTGGGGTAATCGACCTGCGGCAGCGGCGCCACGGGCAGCAAAAAGTAGGCGACTGCGCCGGAGAGGACCAGGGCCAGGGTGAGCAGCAGGGTGGCGACGGGGCGGTGGATGAAGGGGGTGGAGAGGCTCATGGCTTGCCTCTGCGTGTGGATTTATGGTGTTTTTGTGCTCTAGCGCTTATGGAGTAAGCGGTGGCAGCTATTGTTTTTGATAGTTTCCCCAAACAATTGGGGTCAGACTCCAATTGTTTGCTTGGGTTGAGGGCGGAAGCCGGGGGGTGCGCCCGGCGGCGCAGTAACTTTCTCTTGGTCGCCAAGAGAAAGTCACCAAAGAAAGGGCGACCCTGCTGTCTGCGACCCCTTCGCTGCGCTACGGGGCAACCTGCCTCGATGCCTTGGCGGGGTGCGCCGTGGAACTCCCTCCGCGCCTGAGGCGCTGCGTTCGGACAACCACGGCGAGTCAGTTTACGAAGCGTGCGTGTGTCCTTCGGCACACCCACGCCACCCCACCAAGGCATCGCCACAGGCGCATCCAAAAGGGTTATGGAGTCCACACGCGCCATCGCTGCGCTCGGCGCCGTTGTCGCGGTACGCAGCGCCGGCGGGGCCGAGCGCAGCGATGGCCCGTCTCCATGGGTTCCCTTCTGGCCGTGCCGAGAAGCGCAGGGCGTGGGGCGGGCGTGTGCCGAAGGACACACGCCTTCGTCAACTGACTCGCTGCGGCTGTTTGAGCGGAGCGCGCCAGCGCGCAGCGAGTTCCGCAGCGCGCCCCGCGAACGAGCATCGCAGGTTGCCCCCATGCGCAGCGTGGGGGTCACGGACAGCAGGGTCGCCCTTTCTTTGGTGACTTTCTTTCGGCGACGCGAAAGAAAGTTACTGCGCCGCCGGGCGCACATCCCGGCACCCGCCCGCAAAGCAAGCAAGAAACCCGAATGCGAAGCCGGCTTTCCCCTCGCCCCTCCCCACCGAAAGCCAATCAATCGGAATCTGACCCCAATTATCCGGCTACGCATGGCGTGTCCTCCAGCGCTGCGACCAGGCTTCGAAGGTCAGGTAAATAACTGGCGTGGTGAACAAGGTCAGCAACTGGCTGAGGATCAACCCGCCCACTACCGTCACCCCCAGCGGAAAGCGCAGCTCGCTGCCCACGCCGCTGCCCAGCATCAGGGGCAGCGCACCAAACAGCGCCGCCAGCGTCGTCATCAGAATGGGGCGAAAGCGCAGCCGGCAGGCCTCCACGATGGCGGCTCTGGCGGGCAAGCCCCGCTCGCGCTGCGCGTCGAGCGCGAAGTCGATCATCATGATGGCGTTCTTCTTGACGATCCCGATGAGCAGCACGATGCCGATCACGGCCACGATGTCGAGCTCGGCCCCCGCCAGCTTGAGCGCCAGCAGCGCCCCCACCGTGGCCGAGGGCAGGGTCGAGAGAATCGTCACCGGGTGCACCATGCTCTCGTAGAGCACGCCGAGCACGATGTACATGGTGACCACCGCCGCCAGGATCAGCAGCAGCGTGTTCGACAGCGACGCCTGGAACGCCAGCGCCGCCCCTTGAAAGCTCGCGTCGACTGCTGCGCCAACAGCGCCGCTGGCGCGGGCCTTCTCCAGCGCCTTTTGCACCTGGGCAACGGCATCGCCCAGCGCCACGCCGGGCGCCGCGTTGAACGACAGCGTGGCGGCCGGCAACTGACCCACATGGTTGACGGCCAGCGGTGTATGCCGCTCTTCGATCTGCGCCACGGATGAGAGCGGCACTGGCGCGCCGCCCGCCACACCCGTCGTCGGCACGTAGATGCCGGCCAGCGCCTCAGGTCCGATGGCAAAGCGCGGCGCCACTTCCAGCACCACACGGTACTGGTTCGACTGCGTGAAGATGGTGGATATCAAGCGCTGGCCGAAGGCGTTGTAGAGCGCGGTATCGATCGCCGCCACGGTGACGCCCAGCCGGCTGGCCTGCGCGCGGTCGATCGCGACGTAGGCCTGCAAGCCCTGGTCCTGCAAGTCGCTGGCCACGTCCGAGAGCTCCGGCAGCGCGCGCAGCCGCTCCTGCATCGCCTGGGTCGCAGCCTCCAGCGCCGCGGCGTCGGGCGACGACAGCAGCAACTGGTACTGGGTGCGCGCAACGCGGTCTTCAATCGTCAAATCCTGCACCGGCTGCACGAACAGCCGGATGCCGGGCAGGCCCTGCACGGCCGCCAGCAAGCGCTGCTGCACCACGGGAGCCGCATCGCGCGTGCTGTGCGGGCGCAGGCCAATCAGCATGCGGCCGCTGTTGAGCGTGGTGTTCTGCCCATCCACACCGATGAACGAGGAGACGCTTTGCACCGCCGGGTCTTGCAGCAAGCGCTCGGCCACGGCCTGCTGGCGCTCGGCCATGGCGGCAAACGAGATGGATTGGTCGGCCTCGGTGGTGGCCTGCAAAAGGCCTGTGTCCTGCGTGGGGAAAAAACCCTTGGGCACCCAGAAATAGAGCAGCGCCGTGAGCGCCAGCGTGGCCAGAAACACCACCCAGGTCAACACGCTGTGGTTCAGCACCACTTCGAGCATGCGGCCATAGGCGGCGATGGTGCGGTCAAAAAAGCGCCCCGTGGCGTGAAACAGCCGGCCGTGCTTTTGCGGCTCGGGCGCGCGCAGCAGGCGCGCACTGAGCATGGGTGTGAGCGTGAGCGACACGCCAGCCGAGATCACGATGGACACCGCCATGGTGATGGCGAATTCATGGAACAAGCGCCCCACCACGTCGCCCATGAACAAGAGCGGAATCAGCACCGCGATCAGCGAAATCGTCAGCGAGATGATGGTGAAACCGATCTGGCGCGAGCCTTCCAGAGCGGCTTGAAGCGGGGTGATTCGGGGCGCAGCGTAGTCCTGGGTGTTTTGGCTTCGGCCGGGCGCATACGCGTCCGCCTGCGCCGAAACATTGCCCGGCATCTCAAGATGCCGGGCAATGTTTTCAATCATCACGATGGCGTCGTCGACCACGAAACCGGTGGAAATGGTCAGTGCCATCAAGGTGAGGTTGTTGATGGAAAAGCCCGCCAGGTACATCACGCCCAGCGTGCCGATGAGCGAGAGCGGCACCGCCACGGCCGGGATCAGCGTGGCGGTGGCGCTGCGCAAAAACACGAAGATGACGGCCACCACCAGCGCAATGGCCAGCAGCAGCTCGTACTGCATGTCGCGCACCGAAGCACGGATGGTGACGGTGCGGTCGGAGAGCACCTGCACGTCAAGCGAAGCCGGCAAGCTGCTGCGCAGTTGCGGCAGCAGCGCCTGGATGCGGTCCACCGTGTCAATGACGTTGGCGCCGGGCTGGCGCTGGATGTTGAGGATGACGCCGTCGCGGCTGCCCGTCTCCGGTGTGCCAGCCCAGGCGGCCAGGCGCGTGTTCTCGGCGTCGTCTACTGTTTCGGCAATGTCGGACAGGCGAATCGGTGCGCCACCGCGAAACGCCAGCACCAGGTTGCGGTATTCGGCGGCCGATTGCAGCTGGTCGTTGGCGTCGATGCTCGAGGCTCGATCCGGCCCGTCAAAGCTGCCCTTGGCCTGGCGCACGTTGGCCGCGGCAATAGCGGTGCGCACGTCCTCCAGGCTCAAACCCAGGCCCGCCAGCGTGGCCGGGTTGACCTGGATGCGCACGGCCGGCCGGCGCCCGCCCGCCACCGCGACCAGGCCCACCCCGGAGACCTGCGAAAGTCGCGGTGCCAGCCGGTTCTCCACCAGATCATTGACGCGGATCACCGGCAGCGAAGGTGAGGTGATCGCCAGCGTCATGATGGGCGCATCCGCCGGGTTGACCTTGCTGTAGAGCGGCGGCATCGGCAAATCGTTCGGCAGCAGGTTGCTGCCGGCATTGATGGCCGCCTGCACCTCCTGTTCGGCCACGTCCATGGCGATAGCGAGCGAGAAGCGCAAGGTAATGACCGAGGCCCCGCCCGAGCTGGTGGACGACATCTGCGTCAGGCCCTGCATCTGGCCGAACTGGCGCTCCAGCGGCGCGGTGACCGTAGCGGTCATCACATCCGGGCTGGCGCCCGGGTAGAGCGTCGTGACCTGGATGGTGGGGTAATCCACCTCAGGCAGGGCAGAGACCGGCAGCAGGCGCAATGCCAGCAGGCCGGACAGCAGCAGCGCCACCATCAGCAGCGACGTTGCCACCGGCCGCAGGATGAAAAGGCGCGAGAGGTTCATGCGCAGGGAACTCGGCTTAAGAGACCGGCCGAGGCGATCACGGCCGAGCAGCCGAGGCGCGTGCGGGGACTGAGGCTGGAGCAGCGGCCGGTTCGGCTGGACTGCTGGCCGCAGCCTTGGCCCGGCGCGCGGCAATGAAGGCGCGGCGCTCTTCGGGCGACATCGTGGCCAGCTTGGCGCGCACATCGGGCGGCAGCGTCGAGGGGTCAAACCGCCGCGCCTTCACCACGGGCGCCGCGCCCGGTGCGACGGGGGCGATGACGTTGACCTTGGCGCCATCGCGCAGGCGGTCCAGCCCATCGGTCACCACCTTCGCCCCCACGGGAAGGTCCGCCTGCACGCTCAGTCGATCACCGTCCTGCGGGCCGGCGCGCACTACCGTCCAGGCCACGGTGCCATCGTCTTTCACCAAGTACACATGGCCGTTTTGCAGGGCCGTGGCGGGGACCGTAAGCGTGTCTTTCAAGGTATCGAGTTCCAGCTTGACATTGACGAACTGATTGGGAAACAGCGCGCCGTTCTCGTTGGGAAAGGCCGCCTTGATACGGATGCTGCCCGTGGCGGTGTCGATGGCGTTGTCCAGCGCACTGACCACGCCCGATCCCAGGCGCTGGCGCATCTCGCGGTCCCACAGCTCGACGGGCAGCGGGGTCTTGCTCGCCAGCCGCGGCGTGATTTGCGGCAGCAGGCCTTCGGGCACCGAAAACACGGCGTCGATGGGCCGCACCTGGGTGATGGTGACGATACCGCTCGCATCCCCCGGGGCCACCACGTTGCCCCGGTCGGCCTGGCGCAGGCCAAGGCGCCCCGAAATGGGCGCCGTGATGCGGGTGTATGAGAGCTGCAGCTGCGCCGCATCGCGCGCCGCACGGTCTGCGGCCGCAGTGCCTTCGAGCTGGCGCACCAGGGCGGCCTGCGTGTCCACCTGCTGGCTGGCAATGGAGTTTTGCTGCTGCAGCTCGCGGTAGCGCGCCAGGTCCATGCGCGCGTTGGCCAGCAAGGCCTCGTCCCGGGTGAGCGCACCCTGCACCTGGCCGAGCGCAGCCTGGTAGCTGCGCGGGTCGATGCGGGCCAGCAGCGTACCGGCCTTGACCTCGTCGCCTTCCTTGAAGTGCAGCTCGGTGAGTTCGCCCGACACCTTTGCCCGCACCACCGCCGTAGCGCGCGCACCCATGCTGCCAATGGCGCTGACGCGCACGCGCACGTCTTCACGACGCACCTCGCCCACCGACACCGGCTGTGTGGCAGACCCCGCGAAACCGCCACCTCGAGCGCCCCGGCCAGATTGGCTCGCCTGGGAGCCCGCGGGAGCCCCATCGCTGCCGCGCTGCTTATTCCACCACCAAGCGCCGACGCCAAGAGCCGCCGCCAGCACGAACAGGCCGAGCAACAGCCCCCAGCGCACTCGGCCATGAGCGAAGCGGGGACTGTGGCGAGAGATAAAGAATGGGGGACGGACGAAAATTCGACAAGAAGGCAGCATGGCAGTCAGGCCAAAAGGCGGGCAGTGGCCTGCCATGGTAGCCAGCGCCCAGCTTCTTTACGGGCCCCCTGGCTGCCTTTACCGGCCTTTTACGCGTCGTCGACCAGGGCCAGTGCCTCGCGCCGAAGGCATTTGTCCGCAGCAAACGGGGCAAATACTCATGAATCGATAGCTTCCAACGCTTTATGGATAAGCGCTGGAGGCCGATTTGAATCAGAAATCAGAAATCAGAACTTGAGGTTCAGGCCCAGAGCACCTTCTTGCGCGACTCTTCCCACTCGTTGAATTTCGCCGCATACAGATCTTCAATGCGATTGCGCTTGACCTTGAAGGTGGGGGTGATGATGTCGTTCTCCACCGTCCAGGGCGTGCGGCTGACCACAATGCATTGGAGTTGCTCGTGCGGATCCAGGGTGGCGTTGACTTTGGCCAGGTGCTGCGTGAGCGATTGCTCCAGCGCCTTGCGGCCCTCGGCCGACTGGGCGTCTGCGGCCGCCTCGAGGTTGAGCATGACAATGCCCAGCGGCTGGCCCAGATTGGCGCCGGTCACCACGCAGGCCTCAACGGCTTCGTGCCCGCCCAGCTTGTCTTCAATGGGTGCGGGCGCCACGTATTTGCCCTTGCCCGTCTTGAACAAATCCTTCACACGGCCGGTGATGTGCAAGCACTTGTCAGAATCGATGCGGCCCTTGTCGCCGGTGCGCAGCCAGCCGTCCGCCGTGAACGCGTCGCGCGTCTGCTCGGGGGCCTTGTAGTAGCCCTGCATCACCGCCGGACTCTTCATCTGGATCTCGCCGCTTTCGGGGTCAATGCGGTCCTGCACACCCTCGTAGGCCGGACCAACGCTGCCCTGCTGGTTCTTGCCCGGCACGGTAATGTGCGAGACGGCGAGGTTTTCCGTCATGCCATAGCCCTCGTTGATCGAAATGCCCAGCTTGCTGTACCACTGCAGCAGCGCCAGCGGCATGGGCGCGGCGCCACCGGCGCAGATGCGCGCCTGGTCCAGGCCCAGCGTCTTTTGAATCTTGCGCCGCACCAGGCCGCCGATGAGGGGCAGGCCCAGCAGGCGCTGCAGCTTGTGCTCGGGCATCTTGTGCTGGATGGCTTGCTGGAACTTGACCCACAGGCGCGGCACCGAGAAGAAGATGGTGGGCCGGGCGCGCTGCATGTCGGTGGTGAAGGTGTCGAGCGAATCGGCAAAGAACACGTGCATGCCCGTGCGCAGCCAGCCGTGCTCCACCAGCACACGCTCGACCACGTGGGCCAAAGGCAGATAGGACAGCATGCGGTCGTCCTTGCCCATGGGCAGGCGGCGGATACCTGCATCGAGCGCCCAGGCAAAGTTGTTGAAGTTGTGCATCACACCCTTTGGCATGCCCGTGGTGCCCGAGGTGTAGATCAATGTGGCCAGATCTTCACCGCCCCGCACCGGCTGGCCGGTGATGGGCTTGGCTGCCTTGCACAGCGTGTCCCACAGCGGGTAGGCCTTGCGCGCCGAATCCGGCGAGAGCGCGTAGCTGATGCAAGGCAGGTCTGCCGGCACGCCGGGTGCCATGGCCTCCCAGCCGTCGAGCTTGCCGATGAAACAGGCGCGCGCCTCGCTGTGCTTGAGGATGTGCGCAATGGTGTCGGGTGCGAGCGTAGGGTAAAGCGGCACCGAAACGCCGCCTGCCATCCAGATCGCCAGATCGCTCATCAGCCACCAGGCGCAGTTTTTCGACAGGATCGCCACCTTGTCGCCCGGCTGGATACCGATGGATTGCAGGTGCCCCGCCATGCGCCGCACTTCACCGGCCAATTCGCTCCAGGTGAAGTCGCGCACGCTGCCGTCGCCCATGGGCTGGGTCAGGGCCACCCGCGTCGGGGCCTTTTTTTCCCAGGCATAAAGGCGCTGCAGCGCAAGCAGCTCGGGGGCAATTTCTGTCGGCATGAGGTCTCCCACGGTGGTTATCACGCCAGTGTAGGAGCCCCTGCAGGGGCTCAAGGTGGGTAAAGACCCTCAGATAGAGTGGTCTGCCTACCCCAATTGATATCCATCAAAAGAAGAAACGGTGAAAACCGCGTCCCCCAGGCAATGGCTCAGTCGATGCGTTCGCGCACCTGCTTGGCCTCTCCCACCTCCATGTCGCGCGGCAGGACGACACCGTTCTTCACCGCCAGCACCTCCGCCATCACGCTCACCGCAATCTCGGGCGGGGTCTTGCTGCCAATGTAGATGCCGATTGGCCCGCGCAGGCGCGCCAGGCTCTCGTCGGTCTGCTCGAAATGCTCTTTCAGGCGTGCGCGCCGCGCCGCATTGTTGCGCCGCGAGCCGATGCCGCCGACATAGAAAGCGTCGGTGTCCAGCGCTTGCAGCAGCGCCAAGTCGTCGAGCTTGGGATCGTGCGTGAGCGCCACCACGCAGGTGCGCCGGTCCGGCCGCATGGCACTGACCACGTCGTCGGGCATGTCGCTGACCACGCGGGCGCCGGCCACGCTCCAGCTGCTGCGGTATTCCTCGCGCGGATCGCACACGGTAACGGCAAAGCCGGAGAACAGCGCCATGGTGGCGAGGTATTCCGACATCTGGCCCGCGCCGATGATGAGCATGCGGTATTCGGGGCCAAAGGTGTTGACCACCTGCTCGGCGTTGGCCAGCAAGGTGGCGGGCGTGGCAGCCAGGCTCTGCACGACCGCGCCATCCTGCAAGCGCACGCTGCGCTGCATCAGCTTGCCGGTTTCCAGTGTCGACAGCAGCTCGGCCAGCGCCGCTGCGTCGGGGTCGAACTCAATCAGCAGTTCCAGCGTGCCGCCGCAGGGCAGGCCAAAGCGGTGCGCTTCGTCGGCCGTGACACCATACTTGGCAAACACCGGCGGGCCAGAGACACGCGCGGCGTCTTCCCCTGCGCCCGCCCAGGCACGGGTGTAGCGGGCAATCAGGTCGTCCTCGATGCAGCCGCCCGAGACCGAACCCACCACGGCGCCGCTCTCGCACAGCGCCATGATCGAGCCCTCGGGGCGGGGGGATGACCCCCAGGTACGCACCACAGTGGCGAGCAGCGCCCGCCGGCCGGTGCTGCGCCAGTGGCTCAGCGCGCGCAATACGGTCACATCAAGGTTGTCCATGCCCCCACCTCAGCTCAGGTACATCGCCACCGCCACCAGCGCGGCGGCAATCGCACCCCAGACCCAGACCGGAACGCCGCCTGAGGGCGCCGCCCCCGCGCGTGCCGACGCATCGGCGCCAGGCCGGGAATCGAGCAATACCGTAGCGGCACCTTCCCGTACCTCGGCGTCCGTCGGCTCGGTATCGGCCGGCGGCTCGGCGCGCGGGTGGCGGCGGCGCAATTGCTCATCGAAGCGGCGAAAAAAGTCTTCGGCCATGCCTTTGGCAGCGCCGTCGATCAGGCGCTGACCGAGTTGGGCAATCTTGCCGCCGACGGTGGCGTGCACGCTGTAATGCAGCTCGCAGCAGGGCTGGCCGAGGGCATCGTCCGCCACGGCTTCCAGCCGTACCTGCGCCTGGCCTTTGCCAAAGCCGGCCACGCCGCCCTGGCCGTCAAAGGCAAGCTGGTAGCTTGTGGGCGGGACGATGTCGCTGAGTGCGAGCTTGCCGCTGAACTTGGCCGAGACCGGGCCGATCTTGAGCGCCATGCCGACGGTGTACTGCCCCTCCCCGGTGGCTTCGAGCTTGTCGCAGCCCGGTATGCACAACTTGAGCATTTCCGGGTCATTGAGCGCATCCCAGGCCTGTTGCTGGCTGGCGGGAAGCGCCCGGCTGGCTTGCATTTCCATAAGGAAGTTCTCCTCGACGTTCGGGTTATCGGGTTATCGGGTGCGCGCGGGCGCACGCAGCACCTGCCCCAGGCTGCTGGCGAGCTGCTGCAGGCTTTGCAGGTTGTGTACTGCGAGCATGGCGTCGGCCGCGCGGTGCAGTTCGGCTGCGCCGCGCGCGCTGGGCTCATAGCCACCAAAGCGCAGCAGCGGGTTGAGCCAGAGCAATCGCGCACAGTGGCGCCGCAGCCAGGCCAACTCCTGCGCCAGCGCAGCAGGCTCGCCCGTGTCGAGCCCATCGCTTACCAACAGCACCAGCGTACGCCGACCGACCAGGCGCCGGGCGTGCTGGGTGCGCAGCTGCGCCAGCGATTCGGCCAGCCGCGTGCCACCGGCAAAATCGGGAATGGCAGCGCTGGCCAGATCCAGCATGGTGTCCGGGTCCTGGTGGCGAAAAGCGGGCGTGAGGTCGGTGAGCGTGGTGCCAAAGGCAAACACGTCGCGCCGCCCTGCCCCGCTCTTGGGGGCCGTGGCGGCATGCAAGAACGCCAGCAGCAGGCGCGCGTAGCGCTCCATCGAACCCGAGACGTCGAGCAGCACCAAGAGCGGCAGCGGCTGGCTTTGGCGCGCCAGGCGCGGCACCTGCACCAGCTCGCCGCCCGTGCGCATGGCACGCTGCAGGGCCAACGGCCAGTCGGCGCGCGCGCCATGCGGGCCGGGCCGGGTGCGGCGTGCGGCGTAGTGCGGCAGGGGCAAGGGAACGCGCTGGGCCAGGCGCTGCACCAACAGGTATTCACTGGCGGAGAGCTGGTTGAAATCGGCCGCGTGCAGGCGTTCGCGTTCGCTTGCCGTCATGGCGGCGTCGAAATCTATTTTGTCTTCTTCGGGTTCCGTGGGCACGCGGGCTGCACGCACGGGCGCAAGCGCTTCAGCCACCCGCGGGCGGCGTTTTACCGGCTCGGCGTGGCTTTCCGCGATGGGCAGCATCTGCGCCAGCAATTTTTGCGCGACGTTGGGGTTGCGGAAGTAGGTGGCAAAAAGTTCGCGAAACACCAGCAGGTCTTGCTCACGCGCGACGAGCACAGTCTCAAGCGCCGCGCACAGGTCGGCACGCGCCAAGCCGACGAGCATGGCGGCCTCCTGCGCCAGCGCCATGCGGGCGGCGTCCACCGGGACACCGGCACGGCGCAGCGCGCGGCCGAAGCCAGTGAGGTTGTCGGCAAACTTGCCGCGCCGGGCGTCGCCGAGCTGGCTGACCCCTTGGGGCATTGCCGCGGATGGCGAAGCCGGTGCCTGCACGTCAGCTCTCCGCGTCGCTGGGGGTGAGCAGCTGCGCCGCCATATCCTGCGTCAGCGCAGCGACATCTTCGCGCTGCTTGAACAAAATGCCGGCGGTGTCCTGCACCACTTCGGGGTCCACCACCAAAGTGTCGAGCGCCACCAGCGCTTTGGCCCATTCCACGGCCTCGGCGATGCCGGGGGCACGCTGGAAGGCGTTGGCAAAGGGCTGGCTGCGCAGACGCGCCACGAAATCGGCCACCTGCTCCGACAGGGCGCTGCTGGCACCCGGCACCTGCGAGCGGACGATGGCCAGTTCGCGCTCACGGTCGGGGTAGTCGAGCCAGTGGTACAGGCAGCGGCGCTTGACGGCGTCGTGCAGGTCGCGCGTGCGGTTGCTGGTGAGCAAGGTGACAGGCGGCACCACGGCGCGCACCGTGCCCAGTTCGGGAATGCTGACCTGGTACTCGCCCAGATATTCGAGCAGAAACGCTTCAAAGGGTTCGTCCGCGCGGTCGATTTCATCCACCAGCAGCAGCGCGCCGGGCGCGGGGGTGCGCAAGGCCTGCAGGAGCGGGCGGCTGACGAGGTAGCGCTCCTGGTAAATCTCGCGTTCGATGTGGGCCGTGTCCAAGCCGCCCTGGGCTTCCGCAGCACGCATGTGCAAGAGCTGCGCGCTGTAGTTCCATTCGTACAAGGCTTCACGCTGCTCCAGCCCGTCGTAGCACTGCAGGCGGATCAGCGGCCGGCCCAGTGCGCGCGCCAGCGCCTGGGCCAGTGCCGTCTTCCCAACGCCGGGCTCGCCTTCAAGCAGCAGCGGTCGCTGGAGCTTGAGCGCGAGCCAAGCCGCCGTCGCCAGCCGCCGGTCGGCGAAATAGCCTTCGGCTTGGAGCGCCTGGGCCAGCGCGTCGATGGACGCAGGCGCGAGAACCTGCGGGTCTGCGTTCATTTGCTATTGTTTAAATAGCTGCAAGCGCTTACCCAATAAGCGCTAGAGCCATATTTTCCTTGAAATTTCAAGCGGATGCAGGTGTCAACCCAGCATCTGCTTGACTGCCCGCTGCGTGAGTACGCTGATGAGCTGCGCGCGGTACACCGGACTGGCGTGGATGTCACTGCCCAGGTCCGAAGCGTCCACCTTCACCGCCGCTGCCGAGGCTGCGGTGAAGCTCTGGTTCAGCGCGGCCTCCAGCGCGCTCTGGCGGAACACGCTGCTTGCAGCACCCGTCACCGCCACGCGCACACCGCTGGCGGTCTGGGCCACAAACACGCCCACCAAGGCAAAGCGCGAGGCGCCCTGGCGAAACTTCTGGTACGACGCCTTGCGCGGGATGGGGAAGCGCACCGCCGTGATCAGCTCGCCCTCTTGCAGCGCCGTGGTGTACATGCCGACAAAGAAATCATCGGCCGCGATTTCCCTTTGGTTGGTGACGATGGTGGCGCCCAGCGCCAGCGCAGCGCTCGGGTAGCAGGCGGCGGGGTCGTTGTTGGCGAGCGAGCCGCCCAGCGTGCCGCGGGCGCGCACCTGGCGGTCGCCAATGTGGTCCGCCAGATCGGCCAGCGCGGGGATGGCCGCGCGCACTTCGGCGCTGTCGGCGACTTGCTGGTGGCGGGTCATGGCGCCGATCACCATGTGGTCGCCCTCCTTGCGGATACCGGCCAGCTCGGGGATGCGGCCCAGGTCCACCAGCTGGCCCGGGTCGGCCAGCCGCAGGCGCAGCGAGGGCAGCAGGCTTTGCCCACCGGCAATGGGGCGCGCGCCGGCGGCGGCTTGCGCGGCTGCCGCGGCGGTCGAGGTGGGCGCTTCGTAGGTAAATGCGTACATTGCTGGAATCTCCTTAGGCGCGTGCGTTCTGGATGGCCTGCCACACACGGTGCGGCGTGGCTGGCATGTCGAAGTCCTTCACGCCCAGGGGCGCGAGAGCGTCGAGCACGGCGTTGATGACCGCTGGCGGCGAGCCAATGGCGCCCGCCTCGCCGCAGCCCTTGGTGCCCAGCGGGTTGTGCGTGCAGGGGGTGCAAACATGGCCCAGCTTGAACTGCGGGAAATCGTCGGCACGCGGCATGGCGTAATCCATGTAGCTGCCGGTGAGCAGCTGGCCGGTTTCGCGGTCGTAGACGCAGTTTTCCATCAGCGCCTGGCCGATACCCTGAACCAGGCCGCCGTGCACCTGGCCCTCCACAATCATCGGGTTGATGATGGTGCCGAAGTCGTCCACCGCCGTGAAACGGTCCACGCGCACCACGCCGGTCTGCGGGTCCACCTCGACTTCGCAGATGTAGGTGCCGGCCGGGAAGGTGAAGTTGGTGGGGTCGTAGAAGGCTGTTTCGTTCAGACCGGGTTCGAGCTTGTCCAGCGGGTAGTTGTGCGGCACGTAGGCGGCGAGGGACACCTGGGCAAACGGGATTTTCTTGTCGGTGCCCTTGACGGTGAACTCGCCGCCGGCAAAGTCGATGTCGGCGTCGCTCGCTTCCATCAGGTGCGCGGCAATCTTCTTGGCCTTGGCCTCGATCTTGTCGAGCGCCTTCATGAGGGCGGCGCCGCCCACGCTGATCGAGCGCGAGCCGTAGGTGCCCATGCCGAAGGGCACACGGCCGGTATCGCCGTGGACGATGTCCACGTTTTCCACCGGAATGCCCAGGCGCGCCGCCACCACCTGGGCAAACGTCGTCTCATGCCCCTGGCCATGGCTGTGCGAGCCGGTGAACACCGTGACGCTGCCCGTGGGGTGCACCCGCACTTCGCCGCATTCAAACAGGCCGGCGCGCGCACCCAGCGCCCCGGCAATGTTGGAGGGCGCAATGCCGCAGGCTTCGATGTAGCTGCTGTAGCCCATGCCGCGTTTGAGGCCCTTGGCTTCGCTGGCCGCGCGCCGCGCCGCAAAGCCGGCCACATCGGCCAGCTCCTGCGATTGCGTCATGCAGGCGTGGTAGTCGCCCACGTCGTACTGCAGCGCCACCGGTGTCTGGTAGGGGAAGCTGGTGATGAAGTTGCGCTTGCGGATGTCGTCTTGCGACAGCCCCATGTCCCAGGCGCAGCGGCTGACCAGGCGCTCCAGCAGGTAGGTGGCCTCGGGCCGGCCGGCGCCGCGGTAGGCGTCCACGGGAGACGTGTTGGTGAACCAGGTGTCCACCTCGACATAGACCTGCGGCGTGGTGTACTGGCCCGCCAGCAGCGTGGCGTACAGGATGGTCGGCACCGCACTGGCAAAGGTGCTGAGGTAAGCGCCCACGTTGGCGTCGGTGTGCACGCGCATGGCGAGGAACTTGCCGTTGGCGTCCATCGCCATTTCGGCGTGGCTGGCGTGGTCGCGCCCGTGGGCGTCGGTCAGGAAGGACTCGCTGCGGTCGGCCACCCACTTGATGTTGCGGTTGAGCTTTTTCGACGCCCAGGTGAGGCACACGTCCTCAGCGTAGAGAAAGATTTTCGAGCCGAAGCCGCCGCCCACGTCGGGCGCAATCACCCGTACCTTGTGCTCGGGCAGGCCCATGACAAAGGCCGTCATGAGCAGGCGCTCGACGTGCGGGTTCTGGTTGCTCACGTAGAGCGTGTATTCGTCGGTGCCCCGGTTGTACGAACCGATGGCGGCGCGCGGCTCCATGGCGTTGGGAATCAGGCGGTTGTTGACCAGATCAAGCTTGGTGACATGTGCCGCATTGGCAAACACCGATTCGACGGCGCCCTTGTCACCAATCGCCCACTTGAAGCAGTGGTTGTCCTCGGCAATGTCGTGCAGGCCAGCACCCGCCACGGCGCCCGCGGCCGCATCCTGCACGTTGACGACCGCCGGCAGCACGTCGTAATCGACCTCGACACGTTCGGCGGCATCGCGCGCCTGTTGCAAGGTCTCGGCCACCACCATGGCCACGCCGTCGCCCACGTAACGCACCTTGCCCTGCGCCAGGATGGGGTGCGGCGGCTCCTTCATGGGCTCGCCGTTAGTGCTGGTAATGAGCCAGCCGCACGGCAGGCCGTTGATGTTGTCGGCTGCCACATCGGCGCCGGTGAACACCCCGATCACACCGGGGGCGGCTTTGGCCGCGTCGGAGTTGATGCTCACCACCCTGGCGTGGGCGTGCGGCGAGCGCACGAAAACGGCAAAACTTTGCGCAGCGAGGACGATGTCGTCGGTGTACTGGCCGGCGCCGGTGAGAAAGCGGTAGTCCTCCTTGCGGCGGACCGATTCGCCGATGTGCGGCAGCTTGGAAAAGTCGGATGCACCCATGGCTCGTGTCTCCTTCGTTGGTCTCAGGCAGCCGTGGCAGCCATGGCCTGCTGGCCCTGCTGCACGGCTTTGACGATGTTCTGGTAGCCGGTGCAGCGGCACATGTTGCCGTCGAGCAGCGCGCGAATCTCCGCCTCGCTCGCGCCGGGGTAGCGCTTCACCAGATCGACGGCGGAAAGCACCATGCCGGGCGTGCAGAAGCCGCATTGCAGGCCGTGGCACTCCTTGAATGCCGCCTGCATCGGGTGCATGGTGCCGTCCGCCGTGGCCAGGCCTTCGATGGTGGTGATCTCGCAGCCCTCGGCCTGCACGGCCAGCATGGCGCAGGATTTGATGGCGCGGCCATCGAGCAGCACGGTGCAGGCGCCGCACTGGCTGGTGTCGCACCCCACATGGGTGCCGGTGAGGTGGAGGTGCTCGCGCAGCGCGTGCACAAGCAGGGTGTTGGCGGGGGCGTCGACGCTGGCCGGCCGGCCATTGACGGTGAACTGCACGGGCATCGGGCTGTCTCCTGGTGGGGATGGCTGGAAAAATAGCAACCGCCATCTTCTGCCCCCCAACTGGGCAGGAGGCTAGGGACAACCCTGAACTCGGCCGCGCTGCTTGGGGATATTCTCAATTTGAAACATGCTGCGCCGCAGCGTCTTCGCTTGGAACGCCCCTTGTGACGCCTCTCCATACTCCGACCTTCGATCGCAGTTCACTGATTGCGCAGGCGCGCCACGCGGTACTGGCGCGTGGCGGCGCGCAGCCGCCCGGCATGGAGCCCTGGATCGCCCGATCGTGGCAGCGCTGCCTGCAGGCGGGCCGCACGCCAGAACAGGCACTGGCCTTTGACTGTGTCAGCCGCGCAGCGCTATGCCGCACCCACGACGAGCACGCGCAGCTCCTGCGTGCAGCGGGCCCGGTGCTGACGCACCTGGTGCACGCCATCGGCGGCATGGGCTACTTCGCACTGCTGACCGACAGGCGCGGCGTGGTGCTCGACGTCAAGGGTCCGGTGGACCACCGCGACCCGCGCGCCCACGCCATTGGCCGGGCCGGTATCGATCTGTCGGAGGGCAGCGTAGGCACCACCGCCATCGGTGCCGCACTGACCGAACTGCGCCCCGTGTGGCTGCACCGCGGGGAACATTTCTTTGACGCCAATGGCAGTTACAGCTGCGCCGGCGCTCCGCTGTTCGATCCGCTGGGCCACTGCGTGGGCATGTTGGACCTGACCGGTGTCGATGTGCCCGAGCGGCCCGAACTGCGCCACGTGGTGGCCCGCTCGGCCCGTGCGCTCGAAGACGCTTTGCTGCTGCAGGAGCCGCACGCCCTGCTGCTGCGCCTGAACTGGCCCGGAGCCCAGCTCGGCAGTGAATCCGATGGTCTGATGGTGCTCGACGCCGACGGCTATCTGCTGGGTGGCAACAGCGCCGCGCGCCAGCTTGTCCCCATGCCGCGCAGCCTGCCCGGCCAGCGCCTGCACAGCAGCGACCTACTGGCCCTTGACTGGCCGCGTCTGTTCGACGCCGCCATGCATGGCCAGAGCATCGACCTGCCGCTGTGGTCCGGCCTGCGCCTGCAGGCGATGGCCACGCGTCACAGTGCCTGCGCCCTGCCCGCCCACTCGGTGCCCAGCGCGCCGCTGCGAGAAACCGAGGCCGAATGGATCCGCAGCGCCGTGCGCGCCACGCGCGGCAACGTTGCGCAAGCCGCACGCGCGCTCGGCATCAGCCGCGCCACGGTGTATCGCAAGCTGGGGCGGAAGGCGAAGGATTGAGGCTGCGCTGTGCCTGCATGAATTCGTAGAAAAATGGCTGCTTGCGCCCTATTCACAACGTTTTTCAGCTATTTCAGTAATTACGCAAAACTGCCCCAGCGTCGTTGTTCCTCCTTGCCGTACGCCTGTACTGTCTGCGTCGGAAGGCCTAGCTGGGACCATTGTGCGTAAGTCCTATATTTAAATCATAGTGACTGCGATGGGCGCAAGGCGCTTACCGTGAGCGAGCCCAAAAATAGGCCAGCACAAACACTGCGGCCGCTGCGAGTACAAGCCATCCCAGCCTGGGAAAGGCGGGCGCCTTGGCGCTCGGCTTCTGCCGCTGCGGAGTGGGCGCACGCGAGGCGCGGTCCAGCAGCATGGTGGGAGCGCCAGCGCGCTCATCGGCGTCCATGTCTTGCGGCGCGGCGCGCAGCTCGGTAGGAGCGGCGCGGGGATAGCGGCGGCGCAGCTGCTCGTCCAGCCGACGAAAGAAATATTCCGCCAGACCTTGCGCCGCACCCTCCACCAGGCGCGGATCGAGTTTGGCGATGTTTCCATCCAAACTGACGTCTACGCTGTAGTGCAGTTGGCAACGCGGATGCCCGGGAGCGTAATCCGCCAGTGGAATGAGGCGGGCCCGCCCCACGCCTTTGCCCATGCCCGCCACGCCGCCATCGCCGTCGAAGCGGACCTGGTAGCGCTCGGGCGGAAACCGATCGGTCAGCTGCACATTTCCGCGAAATCGGGGCGAGCCGGCACCGATCTTCAGGGCCAGATCCAAGGCGTATTGGTCCGTATCCACGGCTTCGAACTGCTCGCAGCCAGGGATGCAGGCCTTGAGCACATCGGGGTCGTTGAGTGCGTCCCACACCTCTTGCTGGCTGGCAGCAAAGGCCCGGCGGGCTTCCATGTCCATGGCGGGGTCTCCTAGGGTTCTTTGTCAGGTGGGAGCAAACGGGCAGAGGCTCAAACCTCTGCCAATGCCAATACCACCGCATTTTCTTCCAGTATCAGCGCAATCCGGTTGCCCGAGCGCAAACCACTGGCGGGCGCGGCGAATCCCACCATCTGCAGACCTGCTGCCAGTTCGGCAGACACTTCGTCGCCCGATGCTCCGCGCCGCACGCGCACCGCCTTGGCCGGGAGCCTCAAGCCCCCTGCGGACCCTTGCTCATCTGCCTCGCTCGCCTGACCCCCCGCTCCCACACGCTCCACGCGCACCGCCGTGGCTTTGCACAGCGCCTGCACCGGCAAGCCCGGGCGCAAGCCGAGCAGTTCGGCACTCTCGCGTGTGATGCGCGACACCAGGTCGGCCGGTGCTGGCGCAGCGCGCTCGCCCAGCGCCAGATGCACGCGCACGATCTGCCCGATCCGCTCGAGCCGCTGCACCACGCAGGGCAACTGGTTGCGCATGCTGGTTCGCACCGCTAGCCGCGCCAGGGCCGGTCCGGCGTGCGGCGTCGCCTGCCAGCGCGAAAGCACCTCACCGCGTGCCCGCGCCATGGCATCGGCCGCTGCCAGCAGTTCGCGCCCAGCAGCTGTCAACGCAGCGCCGCCGCCGCCCGCACCGCCCACGGCCCGCGCCACGAGGGACGCACCGGCCAGGTTGGTCAAGGTGTCGATGGCCTGCCAAGCAGCCTTGTAGCTCACACCGACGGCGCGCGCCGCCTGCGAAATAGAACCACAGGCGCCCACTTCGCGCAGGATGGCAATGCGCTTGTCGGTTGGCTCATGGCCAAGAGCGGCGGGCAGGGCGAGAGGCGATGGCATAAGCGATGGCATGGGCACAATGGTGCCTCATGAAGCCATCGTCCAAGGGCAGCGCCGCCCTAATGTTGGCATAAGACTTGGCTTTGACAATTGCGCCTTCGCTCTCCACCGGACCAAGGCTGTAGCCATGTCTCTCGACTCCGCGCTCTTTTTGGCGATCAATGGCTCGGCTGCTTCGCCGCACTGGTTGACGGCCCTGGCACTGTTCGCTACCGAACGTTTACCGCTGCTGCTGGCCGGCGGCACAGGCGGCATATTCCTGGCCGCCGATCGCCAGGTGAGATTGCGTGTGCTGCAGGTGCTTGCCGCCATGGCCACAGCGTGGCTGCTGGCACGGCTGGGTCAGTATTTCTTTCCAATCGATCGGCCCTTTGTCGTCGGGCTTGGCAAACAGTGGCTACCGCACGCAGCGTCTCCAGGCTTTCCGAGCAACCATGCGAGCGTGGTCTTCGGGTTTGCATCGGCCGTCGCGCTGACGGCAGGACGTTGGTATTGGGCCTCGCTGGCTTTGGCCGCTGCCGTGCTCGTGGCCTGGAGCCGTGTCTACCTTGGGCTGCATTTTCCCTCGGACGTTCTGGCCGGCGCCCTGGTGGGTGCCGCCAGCGCCTGGGTGGCATGCCGCCTCCTTTTTCGCAATCCCATACGGCCCGCAGTCGCTGCGGGTCTCGCATGATCGCGAACGCAGTCTCCGCCGCGGCGCTGCAGCATCTCAGAAGTCTTCGCCGACGCCTGGGCCAACCTGACGACCAAGGCAACCCGGATGCAAGCAGCGCGCGATACCACAGAGCCAAAACTCGATGCATTGTCACCATCAGGACCCGATGCACCAAGGGTTTCTGTAGCCGAAGCACTGACAACCCGGCCTAAGGGACGTCCTGCATAACTCCTCGCGGCGCGTGATGGCGCGGACTCGGGCGGTCTGCGTCGTTGCGTTTCACAGCCAATAGCTACGGCTACTGCCTGCAAAACACGCCTAGCATCCCATCCCGATCCGCACTACGCCCACTCGCGTAGAGTTTTGCAGGACATCCTAAGCGCCACCTCCCGGCGTTCTCGGGTTGGTCGCGACCTTATCGCGCAGCTCGCGGCGCAGAATTTTTCCGATGTTGCTCTTGGGCAAAGGCTCGGTGCGAAACTCGATCACGCGCGGTATCTTGTAGCCCGTCAAGTGGCGGTTGCAGTGCGCCAGCACATCGGCTTCGGTCAGTGCCGGATTGCCGGCCACGATCACCACCTTGACCGCCTCGCCCGAGCGCTCGTCTTTGATCCCAATGGCCGCCACTTCCAGTACGTCCGGATGCAGCGCCAGCACATCTTCGATCTCGTTGGGAAAGACCTTGAAGCCAGAGACCACGATCATGTCTTTCTTGCGGTCTGTGATGCGGATGCTGCCGTGCTCGTCCATGACACCCATGTCGCCGGTGCGCAGCCAGCCGTTGGGGGTGAACACCTTGGCACTCTCCTGGGGCTGGTTCCAGTAGCCCTTCATCACCTGCGGCCCGCGCAGGCAAATCTCGCCCACTTCGCCCAGAGGGATGGGCCCGCCGTCGTCGTCCAGGATGGCTGCCTCGGTGCTGGGCACCGGCACGCCGATCTGGCCGCTCCACTCCTGAATGGTGACTGGATTGGCAATGGCCACCGGGGAGGTTTCGGTCAGTCCATAGCCCTCCACCAGCGGTACCCCGGCGCGCTCTTTCCAACGGTGCGCCACGACCTGCTGCACCGCCATGCCGCCGGCTACCGCCAGCTTGAGCGGACGCAGGTCGATCGCCGCAAAACCAGGCGCATCGAGCATGGCCCGAAACAGCGTATTGACACCAATGATGGCGGTAAAGGGCATACTGGCCAGCACCTTGAGGAAATCGCGCATGTCGCGGGGATTCGCGATCAGCACCGCCTGCGCACCCTGGCTGAAGAAGGACAGCGCTCCGGTGAGCGCAAACACGTGGTACATGGGCAGCGGCAGGATCAGCGTCTCCTGGCCCTCCTGCAAGTTGGGTGACATCCATGCGCCTACCTGCAGAACGTTGGCCACCATGTTGCCGTGGCTGAGCTGCGCGCCCTTGGCCACACCGGTGGTGCCGCCGGTGTACTGCAAAAAGGCGAGGTCGTCGTGGCCGAGCGGCACGGCATCGAGCTGCTGAGCGCGTCCGGCCGCCAAGGCATTGCGCCAGCCCACCGATTCGGGCAGACGCCATGCCGGCACCATCTTCTTCGCATGCTTGACCACTGCGTTCGTCAGCAGGCGCTTGAGCGGCGGCAACAGGTCGCCCACCTCGGTGGTGACCACCGTGCGCACCTGTGTGTTGCCGATCACCTCCTGCAGCGTGTGCGCGAAATTTTCCAGCACCACGATGGCGCGCACATCGGCGTCCTTGAGCTGGTGTTGCAGCTCTCGGGGTGTGTACATCGGGTTCACGTTCACCACCACCATGCCGGCGCGCAGGACGCCAAACAGTGCCACCGGGTACTGCAGCAAGTTGGGCATCATCAGCGCGACACGGTCACCGCGCTGCAGCCCGGCGGACTTCTGCAGCCAGGCGGCAAAAGCGCGGCTGGCCTCGTCAAGCTCGCGAAAGTGCATGGCCACGCCCATCGACCGGTACGCAGGCAAATGCGCAAAACGCTTGCAACTGTCGGTGAGCATGTCGACCAGCGACCCGAAACGCTGCATGTCGATTTCGGCGGGCACGCCCGCCGGGTATTGTGTGAGCCAGGGTTTTGTCATCACTCTTGTTCCCATCGAACCATCGTGTATCGGCGAATAGCGCGCCAGCTTTTAGAAGACATCTTATGTCGCCCGGCTACAGACTATTGCGTGGGGTGCTCGACGCGGGCTGACCAAGTCGGCTACTCCGTCTGCCAGTTGGTGGCCTTGTGCTGCTGCTTCTTTTGCACGTCATCGGTGGGGCCTATTCTTGCAAACTCATCACCACGATTGGCTGCCATATGACGCACGCCACCAAGCGATTGAGCCAGTGAAAGGAGCGCACTCTGATGGTCAGCGCACTGACGTTGCTGCCCCGCTGCGCAGCGTGGCATCATGAAGTTTTGCGCAAGGCGGACACTTGAATTCCTATTCCCCAGCACGCAATGGCGCGTGGCTTGCCCTGGCGGCGGCGGCTCTGTTTGGGCTCAGCACCCCTTTGGTCCAGCAATTCGGCCAAGGGCTTGGCGCGTTTACCACGGCAGGCTTGTTGTACCTGGGCGCAGCAGGCGTGGCTTTTTGGCAGCGCCAGCCCGCCTCCCGCGAGGCCAGGGTCAGACGGGGCGACGCCCTTCGCTTGCTGAGCATGGCTTTTTTTGGCGCTGTACTGGGGCCGGTAGCGCTGGCTTGGGGCTTGCAGCGCACCAGCGGGACCAGCGCGTCTCTGATGCTCACGCTGGAAGCCGTCTTCACCGCAGTCCTGGCCTGGCGCATGTACGGAGAAACGATGGACCGGCGCGTGGCGGCTGCACTGCTGCTCCTGGTTGCCGGGGGCGGCGCGCTGGTGTTCGAACAAGGGCTTGCAGGTGGCAACCAAATGCTCGGGCTGCTTGCGGTTCTCGGTGCGACCGCAGCCTGGGGACTGGACAACAGCCTGTCGCGGGGCGTAGCCGAGCGCGATCCGGGCCAAGTGGTGCTGTACAAATCGGCGCTGGGCGCCACGGCCACACTGTTGATAGCGCTTGCGGTGGCCGAACCCCTACCTCCATGGCGCGCAGCCGTGGCCTTGCTGGCGGTGGGCGCCACTGGCTACGGCCTGAGCCTGCGTCTGTATCTGCTGGCGCAGCGGGCATTTGGCGCGGGCCGCACCGGCTCGGTGTTTGGGTTTGCACCGTTTATCGGCGCACTGGGCGCTTGGGCCATGGGAAGCCGCTCGGGCACCTGGTGGCTGGCCCTCGGCGCGGCGCTGATGCTGCTGGGCGTTGCGCTTCACCTGTTCGAAACCCACGACCATGAGCATATCCACGAATGGCTGGAGCATGAGCACGCGCATTCGCACGGCGATGGTCACCATCTGCACACCCACGACCCGATGCCGAAGCAGCCGCACAGCCATTGGCATGAGCATCCGCCCATGCAGCACGCCCACCCCCATGTGCCGGATGCCCACCATCTGCACACCCATGGTTGAATCGGTGCGGGATGGTGCGCCTATACTTTCGCTATTCCATTTTTGAATAGCGCTTCGGCGTTTGCACTGCCATGCATCTCTCCTTCAAGCGTCTGAGGCGCATTCTCGGCGCGCTGACCCTGACGTTCTCCAGTCTGCACGCCGCCCAGGCCGCCGACGTTCAGGTGGCGGTAGCCGCCAACTTCACCGCCCCCATGCAGGAAATCGCCGCGCTTTTCGCCAAAGAAACCGGCCACAAGGCCGATCTGTCGTTTGGTTCGACGGGCAAGTTCTATGCGCAAATCAGCAACGGCGCTCCATTCGAGGTGTTCCTGTCCGCTGACGACAAAACCGCTGCGCGGCTGGTGTCGGACGGCAAGGCGGTTGGCACCACCTTGATGCCCTACGCGCTGGGCAGTCTGGTGCTGTGGAGTCCCACCGAGGGCATGGTGGACGGCCAAGGCAAGGTGCTGGCCACCGGCACCTTTGCCCACCTGGCGGTCGCCAACCCCAAGCTCGCTCCGTACGGCGTGGCCGCCATGCAAGCGCTGCACAAGCTGGGCTTGGCCGACAAGTTGCAATCAAAAATCGTGATGGGCGAGAACATTGGCCAGACTTACCAGTTCGTGCACACCGGCAATGCACAGCTGGGTTTTGTCGCGCTCTCCCAGGTCATGAAGGACGGCGAAATCTCCAAGGGCTCCGCCTGGCGCGTGCCGGCCGAGATGCACGCCCCCATTCGCCAGGACGCCGTCGTGCTGGTTCGCGGCAAGGACAACCCGGCCGCTGCGGCTCTTATGCAGTACCTCAAAAGCGATGCCGCCCGCGCCATCATCCAATCCTACGGCTACGGAATCATCGAATAAGCCTTGCCGCTGGCCGCCATGCCCTTCAACGAAACCGACCTGCGCGCCATCGGCCTGACACTGCGCCTGGCAGGCACCACCATGGCGCTGCTGCTGGTGCTGTGCACGCCGCTGGCCTGGTGGCTGGCGCGCACGCGCTCACGCTGGCGCGGGCCGCTGTCGGCCGTGGTGGCGCTGCCCCTGGTGTTGCCGCCCACGGTCATTGGCTTCTATTTGCTGGTGGCGCTGGGGCCCAACGGCCCGCTGGGTCAACTGACCACCGCGCTCGGGCTGGGCACCCTGCCCTTCACCTTCTGGGGGCTGGTGCTGGGCTCGCTGATTTATTCATTGCCGTTTGCGGTGCAGCCGCTCCAGGGTGCGTTTGAGGCCATTGGCGAGCGGCCGCTCGAAGCCGCCGCCACGCTGGGCGCGGGGCCGCTTGACCGCTTCTTCACCGTCGCGCTGCCGCTGGCGCGCGGCGGCTTCGTCACCGCCGCCATCCTGAGCTTCGCGCATACCGTGGGAGAGTTTGGTGTGGTACTCATGCTGGGCGGCAACATCCCCGGCGTGACGCGCGTGATTTCCGTGCAAATCTACGACCACGTCGAAGCGCTGGAGTACACGCAGGCGCATTGGCTGGCTGGCGGCATGGTGGTGTTCTCTTTCATCGTGCTGCTGGGCCTGAACCTTACGCGCCGAGCGCGGCTGCTGCCATGAATGAAGAGAGTGAGGGCATCAATGCGCGCTTGGTGGTCCAGCGCCGCACGTTCACGCTGGACGTGGACCTGCAGTTGCCGGGGAGCGGCTTCATCGCCCTGTTTGGCCCGTCGGGCTGCGGCAAGACCACCTGCCTGCGCGCACTCGCTGGCCTGGAGCGCGCGAATCCCGGCCTGGTACGCGTGGCCGGCACCACCTGGCAGGACGACACGGCCGGCATCTGGCTGCCCACCCACCAGCGCGCGCTGGGCTATGTGTTTCAGGAAGCGAGCCTGTTCGCGCACCTCAGCGTGGGCGGCAATATTACGTATGCGCAAAGGCGTGTGCGTCCCGGCGCGCGCAGTGCGGCCGCCGCGCCTGCAGTCGCCCTGGAGCGCGCAGTCAATTTGCTTGGCCTCACCGGTCTGATGGACCGGCGCCCGGCCACGCTCTCGGGCGGCGAGCGCCAGCGCGTGGCCATTGCGCGAGCGCTCGCCGCGCAGCCGCGCGTGCTGCTGATGGACGAACCCCTGGCCGCCCTGGACGCCGGGCGCAAGGCCGAGCTGCTGCCCTACCTTGAGGCCTTGCAGCGCACGCTGGCGATCCCGGTGCTGTATGTGAGCCACGCATTGGATGAAGTCGCCCGTCTGGCGACGTACATGGTCTTGCTGGACGCCGGCCGCGTGCGCGCCAGCGGCAGCGCCGAAGATTTGATAGCCCGCCTCGACCTGCCGCTGGCCCAGGGCGATGCCGCAGCCACCATCGTCGAAGGCACGCTGCTGCGGCACGACGGTGCAGAGCATCTGTCCACGCTGGCCTTTTCCGGCGGCGAACTGTACGTGACCAGCGCCACGAGCCGCCCCGTGGGCCAGCGGCTGCGCGTGCGCATCCTGGCGCGCGACGTCAGCCTGACGCTCGCGCGCCAGAGCGGCACCAGCATTTTGAACATCGTGCCCGCCACCGTGACCGGTTTGCGCGAAGACAGCCCCGGCCAGTGGATGGTGGCGCTCGACGCTGGCGGCGCGCGCCTGCTGGCGCGCATCACGCAGCGCTCGGTGCACGTGCTGGGCATAACGCCAGGCCGCACGCTGTTCGCGCAAGTCAAAGGCGTGGCACTTCTGGAGTGAGTGCATTGCTATTCTAAATATAGCAATAAACGCTCTAAATGCCTGCGCTAGCGGCCAAAAATACTGAATTTTTGAGCGCTCGCATCCGTCGGCTGACTGTCTGCGTTTGGGAAGAACCGTTGCTGGCCATTGATCGTGTCGTCGGCAAGCGTGCGCTGGCGAGCGGTGGAGGTCAGCCAATCGACGAACTTCTGCGCATCTTTCGCCTTCACCTGCGGGTACTTGGCGGGGTTCAGCGCCATCACGCCGTACTGGTTGAACAAGCGCTGGTCGCCTTCCACCAACACGCCCAGGTCCGCACGGTTCTTGAAGTTGCGCCAGGTGCCGCGGTCGGTCAGTACGCAAACGCCGCTGCCGGCCATGGTGCTGGCGATGAGCGCCATGCTGCAATGGGGGAAGTTTTCGGCAGAAAGGCGGGTTTTTTGTTCTACGCGTTAACCCTTATAGCTATGCTTTCAGTAGCACCAAGCGCTCGTGGAGCCTAGGGAATACACCGTCACGCTGCTGTCAGCCTGCGCCTACAGTGCTTCGTAGAATCGCAACCGTTCAAAAAGTTACAGCACAACGTCGCGCCTCTGCGTGGCATTGCGCCAGTTCATCCCAGCGTTCTTGGAGACTTCATGCAGGCATTACTTAAACTATCCAGAGGCATCGACTGGCTCAATGAGCGCGTCGGCCTGGCCGTCATCTGGCTCATTCTCGCGTCCACGGTAATCAGCGGGCTTAACGCCGCGGTGCGCAAGATCTTCAATTACAGCTCCAACGGTTTTCTTGAAATCCAGTGGTATCTGTTTGCCGCTGCCTTTCTGCTCGCCGCAGGCTACACGCTGCTGCACCGGGAGCACGTGCGGGTGGACGTGGTCTCCAGCCGGTTCTCCAAGCGCACGCAGATCTGGCTTGACGTAGTTGGCTTCGTGATGTTTCTCACGCCGGTATGCGGGGCGATCCTGTGGTTCGGCATCCCTTTCTTCCTGCAAGCGCTGGCGTCTGGCGAAATGTCCAGCAACGCCGGCGGCCTGATTCGCTGGCCGGTCTATCTGATGATGCCGCTCGGTTTTGCGCTGCTGCTGCTGCAGGGCTGGTCGGAGCTGATCAAACGCGTTGCATTCCTCAAAGGCCTGATTCCCGACCCGACGGTCAAACCCGATGAGAAGACGGCAGAGGAAGAGCTTGCCGAATCCATCCGCCGCCTTGCCGAAGCTGCCAATGGCAATGGCAAGCCAGCTACTCAAGCCGACTGAGCGGAGACACATTCATGGAATTCATCACTTCCAATCTGGCCCCGATCATGTTCGCGGGGCTGATCGTATTTTTGCTGATGGGCTTTCCTGTGGCCTTCAGCCTGGGCGCCTGCGGCCTGTTTTTCGGTTTTATCGGCATCGAGTTGGGCATGTTGCCTGAAGCACTCCTGCAAGCGCTGCCGCTGCGTATCTACGGGATCATGCAGAACGACACCCTGCTGGCCATTCCGTTCTTCACGCTGATGGGCCTCATCCTTGAGCGCAGCGGCATGGCCGAGGATTTGCTGGAAACCATTGGCCAGCTCTTTGGCCCGGTTCGCGGCGGCCTGGCGTTCGCTGTGATCTTCGTCGGCGCACTGCTGGCCGCCACCACCGGCGTAGTCGCTGCATCGGTCATCTCGATGGGCCTGATCTCGCTGCCCATCATGCTGCGTTACGGCTACGACCGGCGCATCGCCACGGGCGTGATCGCCGCGTCCGGAACCCTGGCGCAGATCATTCCACCGTCCCTGGTGCTCATCATCCTGGCCGACCAGCTGGGCCGCAGCGTGGGCGACATGTACAAGGGCGCCTTCATCCCCGGCTTCATGCTGACCGGCATGTACACGGCCTACATCGTCATCCTGGCGCTGTTCAAGCCCAAGTGGGTGCCGGCCCTGCCGGCCGAGGCGCGCACCATCCGCGAGGACAACGGCAACAGTGGCCTGCCCTCGCTGCTCCTGCTGACCCTCGTGTCTGTGGGCGCATCGCTGTTCTTCGCGCACCACATTGCGGACGTCCACACCTGGTGGTCGGGCGAAGAGGTGACCAAGGTCGCCAAGGACGAAACCATTGTGGTGTCCATGTGCGTGGGTGTCGCACTGGCATTCTTGCTCTCGATGATCAACAAAGTCACGCGACTGGGGTTGCTTTCCCGCATGGCCGAGCGCGTGACCTTTGTGCTGATTCCGCCGCTTCTCCTGATTTTCCTGGTGCTCGGAACCATTTTCCTCGGAGTCGCGACCCCAACAGAAGGCGGCGCCATGGGCGCGCTGGGCGCGATCGCCATGGCCATGTTGCGCGGCCGCCTGAGCTACAAGCTGCTCAAGCAGGGTTTGATCGCGACCACGCGGCTGTCCACGTTCGTGGTGTTCATTCTGGTCGGCTCCACCATTTTCAGCCTGGTGTTCCAGGGAGTGGATGGCCAGCGCTGGGTGGAACACCTGCTTACCGGCTTGCCGGGCGGCCAGATTGGCTTCCTCATCCTGGTCAACGTCCTGATTTTTTTCCTGGCGTTCTTTCTGGACTTTTTTGAACTCTCCTTCATCGTGGTGCCGCTGTTGGCGCCGGTCGCGGACAAGTTGGGCATCGATCTGATCTGGTTCGGCGTGCTGCTGGCCGTGAACATGCAGACCTCGTTCATGCACCCTCCCTTCGGCTTCGCCCTGTTCTACCTGCGCAGCGTGGCGCCAGCGGTGGCCTACACCGACCGCATCACCAAGAAGCTGATTCAGCCCGTCACCACCATGCAGATCTACTGGGGCGCAGTGCCCTTCGTGCTGATTCAGGTGATCATGGTGGGGCTCATCATCTTCTTCCCCGGCATCGTCTCCAGCGGCCTGGACAAGAAGGAGGTCTATGACCTGGACAAGATTCGCATACAAATGGAATCGCAGATGCGCAATCTCGACGCACTGGATGCCGCCGCACCGCCGCCCGCGCCTGGCGAACCGCCAGCTAGCCAGTCTGACGTACAGGAAGATCCGCTCAAGGCTGCTCAGGAGGCCATTCAAGGAGAGAAGAAGTAAAACGGGTGGCCTGATCTCCCTCCCCGTCTTGGCAAAGAGCCCCGCCCATCGCGGGGCTCTTTTTTTTTCGTCCACTTTCGAGCAGGCATCAAGGCTTTCTGGGGAACGCGTCGTCTCCCGGCCAACTCTGCACATCAGAACCGTGTCGTGATAGGCCCGTCGGACCCAGAGACAAGAGCCAGGGCCCACGCCGCTCCCCAGTGCCGCACGATCGACCGAACGCAACGAATCAATGCGCGCGTCCACAGCGATGTGCAGCAGACATTTCTGGAATTCGCGAGGGTGCTGATGAGCCACCGTGGGCAATGGCGCGGAACGTTTGCCCTTGCTCTATCTGCTGACCGCCGCTCGTGGTGCCGGTGGAAGACGCCGCTGCGGTCTGCGCGGGACGCACGCGGCACCCACCCAGAGTCAGCTGGCCCCGGGCAATTGCTGCGCGCTCAAGCTGCTCCGGCACGCAGGCGCACATCCTTTTTTGGCGAAAAAAAACCCCGCACAAGGCGGGGTTCTTCGCTTGCTTGGCGCTTAGAGCTTTTGGCGCTGCATGAAGTTGTCGAACGTGCCTTCGGCAAAGCGGAACCACAGCACCTGGTCGCGCTGGAAGTCGAGGTAGTCGGCATACATCTTCTTCCAGTCGGGGTTCTTCGCGCCGATCTCGGCGAAGACTTCCTTAGCGGCCTTGAACGAGGCGTCCATCACCGACTGCGGGAAAGGCAGGACCTTGGTCTTGGCGCCGACCAGCTGCTTGAGGGCTCCCGGGTTGCGTGCGTCGTAGCGCGCCTGCGTGGTGACGTGCGCTTCATGGGCCGCGGCCTGGATGATGGCCTTGTACTCGTTGGAGAGGCCGTTGAATGCCTTGTCGTTGATGTAGAAGGACAGATTCAGGCTGCCTTCCCACCAGCCGGGGTAATAGTAGAACGGGGCCACCTTGTTGATACCCAGTTTCTGGTCATCGTACGGGCCGATCCACTCGGCCGCGTCGATGGTGCCCTTTTCCAGCGCCTGGTAGATTTCTCCGCCGGGAATGTTCTGCGGCACGCCGCCCATGCGCTCAATCACCTTGCCGGCAAAGCCGCCGACCCGGAACTTCAGGCCCTTGATGTCTTCTGGCGACTTGACCTCCTTGCGGAACCAGCCACCCATTTGGGCGCCGGTGTTGCCGCCGATGAAATCAACAATGTTGTACTGCGCGTAGAACTCGCGCGTCAGCTTGTGGCCGTTGCCGTCCACCATCCAGGCGGTGAGCTGGCGCGAATTCATGCCGAAGGGAATGGCGCCGCACAGTGCGAAGGCCTCGTTCTTGCCGAAGAAATAGTAGGGCGCGGTGTGCGCCATTTCCACGGTGCCGTTCTGCACGCCATCGACCACGCCAAACGCGGGCATCAATTCACCGGCAGCGTGGACCGAAATCTCGAACTTGCCTCCAGACATGTCCTTGACGGCCTTGGAAAACACCTCGGCCGAGCCGAAAATGGTGTCGAGCGATTTGGGAAAGCTCGACGCGAGGCGCCAGCGCACTGCCGCCTGTGCGTGCACGGCGGGTGCGACTCCTGCCGCGAGCACCCCGGCGATGCCGGCATTTTTGATAAGGGAACGACGATCCATTGCAAGTCTCCTGTGATGAAAAAAGGTGGTGGTGGTGGTGGTGCTGATGCGATGCCAAAAAAAAGCCGGCGTCAGGCCCACACAGATGCGGGCCCGAGACTCCGGCGGCTTGTGGCGATCAATGCGTTCATGGCTCAATCGCGACAAGAACGGTGGCTGGCTACAACTTGACCGAACTCATGTAGCTGTCGAAGCGGAACTCCGAGAAACGGCCCCACAGGATCTGATCGCGCTGGAAGGCGCGCATGTCCTGGTGGATCTTCTTGAACTCTGGCGATTTGGCTTCGTGCTCGGCAAACACTTCCATGGAAGACTTGAAGCCTGCGTCCATGAGTTCTTTGGAGAACGCCTTGAGCTGGGTCTTGGCGCCCACGAGCTTCTTGAGAGCAATGGGGTTGAAGGCGTCGTACTTGGCCGTCATGTCGCGCGCTGCGACGGCAGTGGCGGCATCCACCATGGCCTGGAACTCTGGCGTCAGGGCCGCGTACGCCTTGGCGCTGATGAAGAACTCGAGCTCTGCGCCACCCTCCCACCAACCGGGGTAGTAGTAGTACGGCGCCACCTTGTTGAAGCCGAGCTTTTCGTCGTCGTACGGGCCGACGAATTCGCAAGCGTCGAGCGTGCCTTTTTCAAGCGCCTGGTAGACCTCGCCCGCAGGCATGTTTTGCGACACAACACCGAGTTTTTGCATCGATTCGCCGAACAGGCCGCCACCCATGCGCATCTTCAGACCCTTGAGGTCTTCAACGGTGTTGATTTCCTTGCGGTACCAGCCACCCATTTGCGTGCCGGTGTTGCCAGCGCTGCGGCTCTTGATGTTGTAGTTGGCATAGAACGCGTCCATGAGCTTGCGGCCGTTGCCGTGCTCCATCCAGGCGTCCATCTGGCGCGCGGTCAGGCCGAATGGCACGGCGCAGCCAAAGGCAAAAATGGAGTCCTTGCCGGTGAAGTAGTAGGGCGCCGTTTGCGCCATTTCCACTGTGCCGTTTTGAATGGCATCCACCACGCCGAAGGGAGGCATCAGCTCGCCGGCAGCGTGCACCGAGCATTCAAACTTGCCCCCCGACAAGGCTTTGAGCGTCTTGGAAAACATTTCTGCGCTGCCGAAAATCGTGTCGAGCGACTTGGGGAAGCTCGAAGCCAGGCGCCAGCGAACGGCGGTCTGGGCATGCACAGCAGGAGCGACCCCTGCGGCCAGTACGCCGGCAATGCCGGCATGTTTGATGAGTGAGCGACGATCCATGAAAACCTCTTGATAAACGGGGTTGCAAAAATGCCGAACGCGGGGCTATCGAGCCGCGCGGCCAGCCACTTTATCAGCCATGGCGGAATTGTAAAAAGACGCTTTCCAGAGCCTTTGCGGGTTTTCCCGCGAAAACCCGCCACAAGGCGCATGCCTTCAGGGTTCTGCAAGCTACGGCAAAAATCGCCTTGCGCGCCGCAGCGCGGGGCGAACGGGGATGCTCAGGCGGCGCGCTCGTTCACGGGTCGCGCCGCAGCGCCAAACCGCGCGCGCACCGAGGCCGCAATACCTTGCGCATCCAGCCCCTGCAAGGCCAGGAGCTTGGCCGGGTCGCCGTGCTCGATGAACACATCGGGCAAGCCGAGCTGCAGCACCGGCCGTTGCACATCGGCGGTGGCCAGGGCTTCGAGCACCGCGCTGCCTGCGCCGCCCTGAATGCAGCCCTCTTCGAGCGTGACGAGCACGTCGTGGTCAGCGGCGAGCTGCAGCAGCAATTGAGTGTCCAGCGGTTTGGCCCACCGCATATTGGCCACCGTGGCGTCGAGCTGCTCGGCGGCTTCCAGCGCCGGATACAGCAAGGTACCAAACGCCAGGATGGCAATGCGCGGCAAGCCTGCCGGGCGCAATGCGCTGCTGCGCGTGCGGCGGATTTCGCCTTTGCCGTACGGCAGGGCGTCCAGCCCCGGCAGGGGTTCAACCCCGGCGCCACTTCCACGCGGGTAGCGCACGGCCACCGGGTGGTTCTGCGCAAAGGCGGTGGAGAGCAATTGCCGACACTCACGTTCGTCCGCCGGGCAGGCCATGGCCAGGTTGGGCACGCAGCGCACAAAGGCGATGTCGTAAGCACCCGCATGGGTCGCGCCGTCGGCGCCCACCAGACCTGCGCGATCCAGTGCAAAGACCACCGGCAGGTTTTGCAAGGCCACGTCGTGAATCAACTGGTCGTAGGCGCGCTGCAGGAAGGTGGAATAGATGGCTACCACCGGCTTGACGCCCTCGCACGCCATGCCCGCAGCGAACGTCACGGCGTGTTGCTCGGCAATGCCCACGTCGTAGTAGCGATCGGGGAAGCGCCGCTCAAACTCCACCATGCCCGAGCCTTCGCGCATGGCCGGCGTGATCCCCACCAGGCGCTCATCGTGCGCGGCCATGTCGCAGAGCCACTGGCCAAACACCTGGGTAAAGGTCTGGCGTGGCGGCGTTGCTGGCTTGACGAGACCAATCTTCGGGTCAAACCGCGAGGGGCCGTGGTAGGCCACCGGGTCGGCCTCGGCCAATTTGTAGCCCTGGCCCTTCTTGGTGACCACATGCAGAAACTGCGGGCCCTTGAGTTCCTTGATGTTCTCCAGCGTGGGAATCAAGGAATCGAGGTCGTGCCCATCGATAGGGCCGATGTAATTGAAGCCAAATTTCTCAAACAGCGTGGCCGGCACCACCATGCCCTTGGCCTGCTGCTCAAGGCGCTTGGCCAGTTCCAGCAGCGGCGGCACGGGACGCAGTACGGTCTTGCCGACGTTCTTGGCGGCCGCATAGAACTGCCCGCTCATCAGTTGCGCCAGATAGCGGTTGAGTGCACCCACCGGCGGGCTGATGCTCATGTCGTTGTCGTTCAGGATGACCAGCAGGTTGCAATCGGCCACACCCGCGTTGTTCAGCGCCTCGAAGGCCATGCCGGCCGTCATGGCGCCGTCGCCAATGATGGCCACGGCATAGCGTTCGTCGCCGCGCCGCTTGGCAGCCATCGCCATGCCCAGAGCGGCAGAAATACTGGTGCTCGAATGCGCGGTGCCAAAGGTGTCGTATTCGCTTTCGGCGCGCTGCGGAAAGCCCGAAACGCCGCCCAGCTGGCGCAGCGTTCCCATGCGCTCGCGCCGGCCGGTCAGAATTTTGTGCGGATAGGTCTGGTGGCCCACGTCCCACACCAGGCGGTCGCGCGGGGTGTCGAACACATAGTGCAGCGCCACGGTGAGTTCCACCGTGCCCAGGTTGGAGCTGAGGTGCCCACCCGTCTTGGAGACACTGTCGAGCACGAAGGCGCGCAGTTCGTCGGCCACGCGCTTGAGTTCGGGGCGCGAGAGGCGGCGCAGATCGGCCGGAGAGTTCACGGTCTCAAGCAAGGGGTAAGCGTTCGTGGACATTCAATACTACTGATTTGATAGCTTATAGCGCTTATCCAATAAGCGCCAGGAGGCATTTTTACTGCTAATTTGAGCGCAGCAGCACCATGTCTGCCAGCGCCGCGAGCCGTGCGGTATCGCGCAGGCCGGACGCGGCCAGGCCAGCCAGCGCGTCGCTGTGGAGATTCTGCGCGCGTTGCCGTGCGGCCTCGATCCCCAGCAGAGAGACGTAGGTCGGCTTGGAATGAAACGCGTCCTTGCCGGCGGTCTTGCCCAGCGTGGCCGAGTCCTGCGTCACGTCCAGAATATCGTCCACCACCTGGAAGGCCAGGCCCAACGCCCCGCCGTATCGGGCCAGGCCGGCAAGCGCCGCCGCGGCTGGCGCGCCGCAGGCGGCGCCCATCATGACGCTGGCCTGAAGCAGCGCGCCGGTTTTCAGCTGGTGCATGTGGCGCAACTGGGCTTCGTCGAGGCGCTGGCCGACGCTGGCCAGGTCAATCGCCTGCCCCCCCGCCATGCCGGCAGCGCCGGCGGCGCGCGCCAGCAGCCGGCACAGCCGGGCCTGCACCGTGGCGGGGATATCACTGCGCTCGGGCGTGAGCAGCTCGAAGGCCAAAGCCTGCAAGGCGTCGCCCGCCAGCAAGGCGCCGGCCTGGCCATACTGCACATGGACTGTCGGCTTGCCACGGCGCAGCACGTCGTTGTCCATGCAGGGCATGTCGTCGTGGACCAGGGAATAGGCGTGGATCAGCTCGACGGCGCACGCGCCGCGCAGAGCCGCTTCGTCCAGTGCGCCGCGCAGGACTGCCTCGTCGAGTGCAGCGCTGAAGTCGGCATGCCCCTCCCCTGCCACGGCCTCGCGCGCTGCCAGCACCAGGAGCGGGCGCAGGCGCTTGCCACCGCCCTGCACGGCGTAGCGCATCGCCTGGCCCAGGTCCGAGGGCGCGTCCACGCCCACCCAATCCGACAGCGCGGCCTCGGTGCGTGCAAGCTGCGCGGCGTTCCAGTCGGCCAGCGCTTGCCCAGGCATGCCGCTCATTCGGCTGTCCAGGGTTGGATCTGGCCGGCGTCCAGCACTTTGATCTGGTCCTGCACGGCTTCCAGGCGCTCACGGCAAAAAGCCAGCAGCGTGGCGCCGCGCTGGTAGCCGGACAGCAACTGCTCCAGGGGCATCTTCCCCGATTCGATGCGCGCAACCAATTGCTCCAGCTCTTCCAAGGCGGCTTCGTAGCTGGCGGGTTCGGCGATTTTGATTTTGGCCATGGGCTGGAGAATGCAATCGGGCAGGCGAAGCCATTGATTTTAGGACGAGTGCGCCCTGAGACCCCTCGGCTCGCCAGGCAGGAATACACGCAGCGCGCCTGCGGACATTGGCATGCGCCCAAATAACCCCACCACCTATAATCCCATTCATTCCCCCAACCGGCACTCTGCCGGTTTATTTTTTTGCCCGGCCTTCGCATTGAATTGCCGTTTTCTGTTTCTCCCTGTGGGGAGTTGCGAACATGTCTGATTTAAGTCTTCGACTGCAGCCGGCTGCCAGCCAACTACCAGTTTCAAGCTACTTCGATCGCGCGCTCTTCGAGCGCGAGATGGCCACGCTGTTCCAGCGTGGGCCGCGTTACGTGGGGCACCAGCTCAGCGTGCCGCAGGCAGGCGACTACCACGCCCTGGCGCAAGAGGCCGAAGGCCGGGCGCTGGTGCGCGCGCCCGGCGGCCAGGTGGAACTCATCTCCAACGTCTGCCGCCACCGCCAGGCCATCATGCTGGGCGGGCGCGGCAGCTTGCAGGAACACACCAAGGGCAGCGCCGGCGGCAACATCGTCTGCCCGGTGCACCGCTGGACCTACAGCCCCAAGGGCGACTTGCTGGGCGCGCCGCATTTCAAGCACGACCCCTGCCTCAACCTCAAGAACTACCCGCTGTGCGAGTGGAACGGGCTTTTGTTTGAAGACAATGGCTACGACGTGAAGGGCGACCTGGCGCAACTCGGCCCGCGCGCCGACCTCGACTTCACTGGCTTTGCGTTTGACCGCGTGGAACTGCACGAGTGCAACTACAACTGGAAGACCTTCATCGAGGTCTATCTGGAGGACTACCACGTCGGCCCCTTCCACCCGGGCCTGGGCAGTTTCGTCACCTGCGAGGACCTGCACTGGGAATTCGGCCGCAACCATTCGGTGCAGACCGTGGGCGTGGCCAATGGTCTGGCGCGCGCCGGCAGTCCGGTGTACGAGCGCTGGCACAAAGCGCTGCTGGCCTACCGCGGCGGCCAGGCACCGACGCACGGTGCCATCTGGCTGACGCTGTACCCACACATCATGGTGGAGTGGTACCCGCATGTACTCACCGTCTCAACGCTGCACCCCATCAGCCCCGAGAAGACGCTGAACATGGTGGAATTCTTCTACCCCGAGGAAATCACCGCCTTCGAGCGCGAGTTCGTCGAAGCCCAACAGGCCGCTTACATGGAAACCTGCATTGAGGACGACGAGATCGGCGAGCGCATGGATGCCGGCCGCAAGGCCCTGTACCTGCGCGGCGACAACGAAGTCGGCCCCTACCAGAGCCCGATGGAGGATGGGATGCAGCATTTCCACGAGTGGTACCGCAAGGCGATGGGGACCAGTTCCTGAGCGGCCGCTTTACTGAATCAAGCAGGGACAATTGCTATTTTTTCAATAGCTTTTAACGCTTACTGTATAAGCGCTAAGGAAATTCTGCATTAATCGACTCTCGAAGTGCTTGTCGAGCCGATGCGCTGAGAAAATCTAAGCCATGAAACAAGCGGACCTTGGCCTGAACCTGACAACCAAACGCACGCGCAAGCGTGAGTTCCT
>Ga0207978_100111_pt1 | contig 50232 bp, 54 predicted proteins | sample LakWasM100_LOW12_2_FD_183920 | JGI IMG/M metagenome (GOLD analysis project Ga0207978, IMG submission 183920) | Freshwater sediment methanotrophic microbial communities from Lake Washington under simulated oxygen tension - Sediment Metagenome... | ecosystem: Environmental > Aquatic > Freshwater >... | reverse complement strand
GGGCGATAATAACATGCACAATTAGCTGTTTTTAGGTAAATCCCAAAAATCCCACCAAAAAAATTTAAATTTTTTCGGGGGCTTTAATATGGCTTGCGAGAGTGCTCATTCTCGGACAGGCTCCTAGCACCTTACTTGCCGTAGGCAACGCTTATTTCGATGCAAGAACCCGACCATGGTTCAAGGTAGCCGTTGCCGCAGATAGCATCAAGTGGTACCCCGCCTATCGTTACGTCATCCAGGACGGCCCGGGTGTTTATGACGCAATGGGAATGGGAATGTCGGCACCACTCTACGATGCCAACCACCGATTCATTGGCGTTGTCACGGCGGATGTTGCGCTCTCTCAGCTCAGCGCCTTTCTGAAGGCGCAAATGTCCAGCATCGGTGGGGTCGCCTTTCTGGCCGAAGCGGGCGGGGAGTTGCTCGCCAGTTCGGGAACAGAACCCATTTATCGCTTGGATGGTGATAAAACCATCCGAATCAGGGCCTCGGAAAGCGATACCCCGGCTATCCGTATGGTGGGTTCTGTTATCAAAAAATCGACCGATTCTGCAGGAAATCAGTTTGTCGAGGTAAACGGCGAACGCTATTTGGTCGATTGGCAAACGATTCAGCTTCCCGATGGTCCCGCACTTACGATTGGCCTTGCATTGCCTGAAAGTCGTTTTGCCGGCCCGGCGGAGGAAGCGTTTCTCAGTATCGGATATTTGACCCTGGCATTTTGGGGGCTGGGTATTGTTGCCGCGCTATTCGCCACAAATTGGTTCGCCCGGCCATTGGTCTCGTTAAGTCACTGGGCCAAACAACTCGCGGGAGGAGATTGGCAGGCAAAGCCACCGATGTTGAGCCCGATACATGAAATTGCCAGTTTGACATGCACGCTTGGCTATATGGCGGATAATCTGAAGCTTCATACCGAAGAGCTGGAAAGACGTGTTGTCGAGCGCACAGAGGAATTGGAAAACGCCAACCGACAGTTGGCTAAGTTATCTGTCACGGACGGTTTGACGGGCATTGCCAACCGAAGGCACTTTGACGAAGTTTATGCGGATGAATTCTCGCGCGCAGCGAGAAATGGTCAGCCCCTGACATTAATGATGCTGGATGTCGACCTGTTCAAGAAGTACAACGATCACTACGGCCACCAAGCCGGTGACGAGGCATTGAAGCGCGTTGCCGCTGTGCTCAGTGACAATGCTCGCCGACCTGCTGACTTGGCTGCCCGGTATGGCGGCGAGGAGTTCAGCATCATTGCCGCGAACACCGACCGGTCAAATGCAAAACAGATAGCGGAAACCATCCGTAGCGCCATCGAAGCGTTGGCGATCCCTCATGAGCAATCCGTCCACGGAAAAGTCACCGTCAGCATCGGCGTTGCCGTGTTGAGTAGTGAAAGTCGCGTTTCCTTGGAACAACTACTGACGATGGCGGATGAAGCACTGTACCGCGCAAAGGCGGCTGGCCGGAATCGGGCGGAAATTGCCAAAGTTTATAAGTTGGGTTAGCCGTCAATGCTGTTGACTTAAGCAGAGCAACGCATGGAGCAGTTGCCGAGGGGAAATCAAAATAAGGAAAAAAGCTTATTTAATCCCCCTCATCCCAACCTTCTCCCTCAGGGAGAAGGGGTACGTACTCTTAAGTCAACAGCATTGGGGTTAGCCGTAGCCCAACATCTACAAGCAATATGTCGAGATATAGTTGAGACAAAAAAAGCATTAATTCGCGATTTATTTGATTTCGATATGGCCGAGCATTGGCGCGATGATGAAGTGGCAATTCTTATTATGGGAACACAAATAAAATAATTTATATCAACTATGACGCCGTCTTTATCAAAGCTGATACTAATCGAGAATCGCGCCTACAGAACCTGATTTTGAGCAACATAACGCACCACACGGTCTCGCCCTCCCTCTTTGGCCTGATACAGCGCCTTGTCTGCGAGGTCTAAACAGCCGGCAAGGCTGTCGGCATCATCAGGAAACATGGCGATCCCGATAGAGACGGTCTTGCTGAATTTATCGGATGCCGCGTGAAATACCTGTCTTGCAAGCATTTGGCGGATCCGCTCAGCCGTGATCCGCGCCACTTCGTCGGAGGGTTCCTGAATAAGGATCGCGAACTCTTCGCCTCCGATACGGATCACGTAGTCGGATTCCCGTACGCACTTCATCATGATGGCAGCCACTTCCTTCAGCACCGTGTCACCCACAGCGTGACCATAAGTATCGTTGGTTGACTTAAAATGGTCCACATCGCAAGCGAGAACAGCGGTCTTCTTTTCAAAGCTTAGATTGCGCTGGAATTCGTCAAAAAAGCGACGGTTATAGAGACCTGTCATCGGGTCCTTAAGCGAGGCATCGCGAGCCTCATGGAGGTCCTGCTCCCGAACCATCATCCGCCGCCTTAGCAGGGCCTCGACGAAAGACAGGGAGAGAAGCTCGATGCACTTCACGTCCTCTTCGTCATAACCGCCCTCCTTATTGGCAAGCGCAAACATCCCGATAACCTGACCATTGTGCTTCATCGGAACGCCGAGAAAAGCCGTTAACGGCGGGTGGCCTTCCGGCCGTCCAACGCTCTGTGGGTGTTGATCCGGCGCATTGACGATAATCGATTCTCCGGTAGTGACCGGCAGACCCCAAAACCCCCGAAAGACCATGTTCATGATAAGCTTGGTCTTATTGGTGCCGGGGATCCTGCAAGCGTCCCAGCCGGGATCGCTTAGCGCCAGGGCATCGTACTTTCCTTCTTCGTTGATCTCTCCGACAAAGCCATACTTGCTACCCGTCATGTCCTCGGCCATCTTGAGCCATAGCTCGCCAATCTCGTTGTCCGTCTGAGGGTTGATCGTGTCTTGCAATACCTGATTGATGGCATTAGCCACCAGGGTCTTGCGATTATCGGCAGTCTCGACGTTGGGCCGTTTTAAAAGGCGGGAGGCCATGATCAGAGCAAACGTCCCGATCTCGTGCTCGACCAGGGTTATCCGCCACTCCGCCAAGTAGTCGTTCCCATTCGCGCCTCGGCGTTGGGCCTCCAGGCGCACAAAACCTACTCGAACAAGATCTGTCCAAAGAGGAGTCCAGTCCACAGGTGCGGCGTTCGCTTTCAGATTTGCAATTTGCTGGCCTACAAGCTGCGTCTCATTAAAGCCCATGGACGACACTGCGGCGTTGTTGGCATAGTGAATAAAGCCATGCTGATCAACAAGATATATTTCATCGCTAGCGCCATCTAAAGCGCTTTTCCAGAGACTTGCAGGGAGTTGAACCATAGGGATGGGAGATCGTAGTCGTGTGTCAAATCGCGCTACTATAGCAAATCAGGCCGCGTTTTGCAGTGGCTACAATCCGCCAACGGCGGTTAGAGCCTTTTCGATCCCGGCTTGCTGCATGCTTAAGCCACCTCCGACAAAGCGGGCAACAACTGCGGAGCGATTTGCGCCAACCAGATTTTAAGCCGCTCTTCGGTTAAAAATGGCTGCGTACGCTGATCCAGCACCAAGCCGACAAACCGGTTATCGATGATCGCGTCGGAGTGTTCAAACTGATAACCATCGGTGCTCCAAGGCCCGATAATGTCGGCGCCGTAACCGTAAAATACCCGGTAAAGCTGGATCAACGAACTGGCGAAGCGCGAGGCGTAACGTTCCTGGTTACCCAATCCGAACAAAGCTACCCGTTTACCGGTCAAGTCAACACCGTCGAGATGAGGCACGAACTCTTGCCAATTGCTTTCTATACAGCCGACCGCCAGTCCCGGCAAATCGCCGACGCCGTAACTCGGCGTGCCGAGTATCAACGCATCGTACTGCAACAATTCAGCCACAGGGGTGCGGTTGATGTTTTTGGGTTTGTCGGCCAGTTCCTCGCCCAATAAACTGTAAATCTTTTTAGCCACCAAACGGGTGCTACCGGTATCGGTTCCGAAAAAAATGCCTATTTTGTTCATAAATCACCTGTGCTTGAGATTGCGGGATGTTGTTACGCAACATAAGCAAATTTCGCTCCAGCTTTAGGTGGGATGTTTTTTGTTGAATATTAGATAGATAGCTTGGCTGAACCTGAAAGCAGTTCCGGATTGGTGCAATTATTACGACAATCGCGGCATAAGCTGGGGAGTTTGCGACATAGATGCGGGGCGGTTCTTCGTTGTTTGGATGTAGAATTTAGTTTTTTCCTCGTTCCCACGGGCTCCGTGGGAATGCAGTCAAGGCGCGCTGCGCCTCGAATCGCGATCAGCGTCTGGCGTATACGGGACGCAGCGCGTCCTGTACTGCATTCCCACGCGGCGCGTGGGAACGAGTGAACCGAATTTTGACGTGCAAACGGTATACTTGATTTTTATTGTATATCTTCATAATATACGCCTATGATTGATTTTACTAAAATTACAGAATTCGATTGGGATGAAGGAAACGCTCGCAAGAACGACAAGCACGGCGTTTCAATGGCTGAAGCGGAGCAGGTTTTCTTCAATGAACCGCTACTTGTAATTGACGATACTAAACACAGTCAAGGCGAGTGCCGCTTTCACGCACTCGGTAAGACAAACGAAGTTCGGACGTTGCATATCACATTCACTCTGCGTAATGCTGGCGAGAGTATACGTGTTATATCAGCCAGAGACATGCACAGAAAGGAGCGCAAAATTTATGAGCAAACAACTTAAAACAATACCAAAATTTGCCACTGAAGCCGAAGAGCAGGCGTTTTGGGAAACGCATGATTCCACAGACTATATGGATTGGACGAAAGCCCAGCGGGTAGTGCTCCCTAACTTAAAGCCAACGACAAAAACCATTTCACTGAGACTTCCTCAGCACCTTCTTGATTCGATCAAAGCCGCCGCAAATTCGCGGGATGTACCCTACCAGTCACTTATAAAAGTATGGTTGCAGGAAAAGTTGCATAGCCAGTGATAGAGTGAGACCGTCGCTTTCAACCAAAAATGGTCATTGGTGAGGGGTTTTTAATCTTCCGGGCGATTGCAGGCCGATGGCGATGATGGCCGTCGGTTATCAAGCCGATGCTGATGTGCTTGATGACGATTTTAAGGAAACCGAATTAGCCGCACGTTCCAGGGCCGCACTAAATGAACGCTTTTATGCGGGGCAATGGGGCAGGGGAGTTGAATGATTTGTAAAACTCTGGATTTGATCTGACAATTGCCAAAATTAGCCTTAGCTGCATCAGACATTGAGTGTTTCAGTTCGACCCATAACCGCCATTCAATCAGCGATGACTTAAAGTCATTCTCTTACTTAATTTGAATGAATTATGCTAATCTATGCATGGGTTTATAGATAGATTTTTTTGTCGCGTTTCGCGACACGTCTCAAAATTGTTTGGGTGATTGCCCTTCCTCGCTTGCGCTTCATTTCGCAATTATTACGCTTACAGCATAAGAGTATCTATAAGCCCCCTTCCAATCAAAATCTTTCAAAATCATGTCACATTTAAAGGATTTAAGAGCTGCTAGATCTTTGCAGGATACTGCCCAACTACTTGGCTTTAAACCCGAAGCCCTTGGCTATATTCTGTATAAACAATCAAACACCAGTAAATACAGAAAATTTGAGATACGAAAGCGCACAGGTGGGCTGCGGACAATAAGTGCGCCTGATCCTAAACTAAAGCTTTTACAGGTTAGACTTTCAACCCTTCTTCAGAATTGTATTGATCAGATAAACCATGCTCGAAATATTGATTCCGCCATATCTCATGGGTTCAGGCGCAAGTATTCAATTATTACCAATGCTGCTGTTCATAGAAATAGACGCTATGTTTTCAACATCGATCTTGAAAACTTCTTCGGAACGATAAATTTCGGGAGAGTTCGGGGTTTTTTTTTAAACAACAGAAATTTTCAACTCAATCCGACCGTTGCAACAATATTGGCTCAAATTGCTTGTCACGATAACTGCCTACCTCAAGGAAGTCCCTGTTCTCCTGTAATTTCAAATTTAATTGGTCACATTCTTGACATCAAACTTGCTGCAATTGCCCATAAAACCGGATGTACGTATTCGCGTTACGCTGATGATTTAACATTTTCAACTAATATGCCTAACTTTCCAAGTAAGGTAGCAACCGTCATCGAAAGTGAGAAACAGAATCATCATTGGCAAGTAGGCAAGGAACTCGAAAGGATTATTAGAAAATCAGGTTTCGAGATAAATTCATCCAAAACAAGGATGCAATATGATGGTTCGCGTCAAGAAGTGACGGGATTAATAGTTAACAAAAAAGTCAATACTCGTAGCGAGTATCGGCGTACAGCTCGCGCCATGGTTCATCGGTTATTAAAAACAGGGAATTTTCAACGAAAGCTAGTAACAGTGGACGAACATGGAAATACTATTGTGAGCGAAGTTGACAGCACATTGGAACAACTTAATGGCATATTGAGTTTTATCGACTCAGTCAGTGTATATAATAGAAAAAAAATTATGACTCTAGCGGAAAAGAAGAAAATTCATAAACCAATAGCTAAACCTGATGCTGCGGAAATTTCGTACCAACGTTTCCTATTTTTTAAAAACTTTTACTCGCCTTCTAAGCCGGTCATAATTTGCGAAGGTAAAACCGATAATATCTATATCAGAGCGGCAATTCGCCAATTAGTTGGTGATTATCCACGGCTGGCCGAACAGAAAAAAGATAAAATAAATTTGAATGTAAAGCTATTTCAATATACTCATACGACGAATCGACTGCTAAAGCTTGGTGGCGGAACAGATAACCTCAGACAATTCATAAATAATTTCCCAAAGAATTGTAAAAAAATTGAGGCATCCGGATTACAGCACCCAGTTATTATTCTTATCGATAATGATGATGGTGCAAAAAATATCTATAGTTCTGTGAAAACATTAACTAATACTAAAGCAGAAATAAAAGGGTTGGAAGAGCATTACTTCATCGCCCCGAACCTTTATGTTGTACCAACACCAAAAGATAAAAATGGTGCCAATACCATGATTGAGGATTTTTTTGACCGGAGCGTAAGGGATGAAAAAAATCACGGAAAAACCTTTAATCCAAAGGAACCTCTGGATGTAAAAACTGAATATGGGAAATTTATATTCGCCGAGCAGATTGTAAAGAAAAATCAAAACAGGATCGATTTTTCTGGTTTCAAGCCGATTTTAGATAGGATCGATGCTGTCTTGATAGATTTTCAAAGAAGGTTGTCGGTAAATTGATGGGCATTCCATTTACGCTGGTTCCCAAGCTCCAGCTTGGGAACCCAGTCTCGGAAGCTCTCGGCAACTGCTCCTGCGTTGCTCTACCTCCTGCATCCATGCAGTCGCAGCTTACCGAGCAACTCACCACGACCGAATCACCTCAATCAAACCGTCTTGACCGGCATAATTACGCGCACTGGAATAACGCCAATGTTCCGGCTGATCCACGTAGCCCCGCTTTACGGGATTGTGGTGAATGTAATCCAGCTTTTGACGCATAACCACCTCAGATTCGATGATTTGCGGATGATTGCCTTCTTCCCAAATCTGATAAGTGGTCTCCTGCTTATGGGCGCGTTTAAAAAACGCCAGTAACTCCAACAGCTTGACCGAGCGGCGTTGTTCCAGATGCGCGACGATTTGTTTTGCCGTGTAGGATTTAAAGCGCTGCATGTCATGGCTCAAATTGTCAGACGCGGCGATAAGATGCAGATGATTTTCAAGGATGACGTAACCGTAGATTTGGAAATTTGTATCGTTCTGTAAAAAACGCCAAGAATCGAGAATGATGTCCACTGTTTCCGGGCGGGTAAATAACGGTAACCAGTGATTTACTGTTGCGGTCAGGAAGTGGGGGCATGGGTCGGATTGGACGCGGTAACGGCTTCTGGGCATTGATGTGCTCCTTTGTGGTGAGAGTAGACGGGAAGCTGGAGCTTCCACGACTGGGTTCCCAAGCTGGAGCTTGGGAACCAGCGGATTCACTTGCACTCGATAGCTATTTGATTTTTAGAATTGAGTTGTCCACATGCTGCTAATACATCATCGCCTTTAGCGCTTCTTATTAAAGTCGGGATTTTAAAAGTATCTAAAACTTCTTTAAACTTTTCAATTTTATCCAAATCCGGACTCTGATAATGCGATCCTGGGAATGAGTTAAAAGGAATTAAGTTTATATAAGCCCTTTTACCAGCCAATATCTCTACCAATTTTTTAGCGTCATCCGGAGAATCATTAAAATCTTTTATCAGAATATATTCATAAGTAATAAATTGTTTTTTATTTAAAGGTATCTTGTCAATAGTTGCCAACACTTCATCTAGCGGATATTTTCTATTAATGGGAATAAGTTCATTCCTCTTTTCTTCAAAGGGTGAATGAAGAGATAACGCAAGGTTTACTCCAGGAATTTCCCGGCTCCATCTTTTAAGTCCGGGAATATAACCCGCCGTTGAAATAGTAATTTTTTGAACGCCAATTGAAGTTCCGTGTTGTGATAAAAAAATTTCACACGCTTTTTTAACGGCATCAAAATTATGTAAAGGTTCGCCTTGTCCCATAAATACGATATTTAAAATCCGCTCTTCTCCAGGTCTATTTTTCGCTAACCAACGCCAAGCCTGTAGAAACTGGCCAACAATTTCACTGGTAGTCAAATCTCTTTTAAGTCCTTGTTTTCCGGTAAAACAAAAAGAACAATTCATTGCACAGCCAACCTGCGATGAAAGGCAAATTGAATATTTATTATGAAATGGAATAAGGACGGTTTCGATTTTATGATTGTCTTTAAGCTTAAAAAGAAATTTTACTGTTCGATCTTTTGACTCATGGACCGTATCGATTTCGGGTAGAGAAAAGTCGAAATTATTTTGAAAAAAGGCCAATGAATTCTTGGCAAGTTTATCATGGCATTGAGTATTTTCTTTTTTCTTATAATGCCAATTAAAAAGAACTGCCGCTGCTGAACGGTTTAAATTATTCTGATTTATAACTGTTTCTAAATCAGAATAATTTAGGTCATAAAAGGATTGTTTCAGAAAATGTCTCCTAATAATATTAATATTTTATCAATACCAAATAGTATGAAATATTGGATTTGATATTGCATATTGAACCTGTTTATAAGGTTTGATTTTTGTCATATGCAGAGGATAATGTTTTTTATCATATATAGGTATTCGGACTTTCGCCTATCCTCCGAAAGTAAAGTTTTTCGCTCAAGCTTTACCGTACTTCATTCTGCCATATTCATCGTCATAAAGCCTGTACAAGGCGTTGTCAGGCGAGGGCAATCCCCGTTTCGGCACGATTCTAAAAGTGATTAAAGCGTTAGGACTCAAACTGCATGTTCAGGCTGCCGGTAAGGAAAGTACCCGTAAACTGACCGCAATGATTTATTGAGCGGCGGTCAAAACCAAATCAACTTCCCCGCCATCACAAACAACAGCAGCGAGAAATAACGCTTTAATTTCTCCGCAGGCAGTTTATGGGCCAGTTTTGCGCCTATCGGAGCGGTATAAATACTGGTCAATACGATGCCCAGAAAAGACGGCACATAAATATAACCTAAACTCCACTCAGGCAACTGCGACACATCCTTGCCCAGCAGGGCATAGCCCAGCGTGCCCACTAAGGCTATCGGCAAACCGCAGGCGCTGGCAATGGCTACTGCATTGCGCATCGGCGTTTGAAAATGGACTAAAAAAGGCACCGTGAGCGTGCCGCCGCCTATTCCCAGTAGTGACGACAGCAGGCCCATGACGGCTGCCACACCAAAATCCAATATTTTGGAGGGTTGCTTTTGTCCGGGTTTCGGCTTGAGTTGCAAAGCCATTTGCACGCCTACGGCTAACAAATAGATGATAAAAATAAAACGTAATATGTCGCCGGCTACATGGTCTGCGACCACGGCTCCGGCAGCCGCGCCGATCATAATCCCCGGCCCCATGGCCCGTACTCTGTCCCATAACACGGAGTTCAAGCGATGATGCGCCAGCACCGAAGAGATCGAGGTGAAAATAATGGTCGCCAGCGAGGTCGCCACCGACATGATCATGACCAGTTCTGCGGGAAATCCCTGCCCGGCAAACAATATCGCTAAAACCGGCACGATAACCAGACCGCCGCCTATCCCGAAAAGTCCCGCCATTAATCCTGAAACTACGCCTAATAAAAGACTGGCTAAAAAAATCGCTATCACTATTATTCTCCTGATGAGGTGTCGGCCCGCCGTACCGCCATTATGCCTTTTTTTGAATGCGGCTGTGCTATTCTAGGCGCATTATTAAACGGCTTGAGTAACTGTGTGGAAATATACCTTGTTGGCGGCGCGGTGCGCGATAAATTGCTTGGGTTTCCGGTCAAGGAACGGGACTGGGTGGTGATCGGCGAAACTCCGGAGTCCATGACGCGCCAAGGTTTCAGGCCGGTAGGCAAGGATTTTCCGGTGTTTTTGCATCCGCAAAGCCATGAAGAATATGCGCTGGCCAGAACCGAAAGAAAAACCGCGCCCGGTTATAAAGGCTTTACCCTGCATGCATCGCCCGATGTCAGTCTGGAACAGGATTTGATTCGCCGCGACCTGACCATCAATGCGATGGCAATGAGGCCGGAAGGTCAGCTTATTGATCCGTACAACGGACAGCGCGATCTTGAACAACGCATTTTCCGGCATGTTTCTCCGGCCTTTGCCGAAGACCCGGTGCGCATATTGCGCGTCGCCCGTTTTGCCGCCCGATACCGTCATCTCGGCTTTACGCTGGCTGAAGAAACCCGGTTTTTGATGCAGTCGATGGTGACTGCGGGGGAAGTCGATCATCTGGTTCCCGAACGGGTTTGGGCGGAGTTGTTCAAGGCGCTTAACGAAAAATCGCCCAGCGCTTTTTTCTATACCTTAAAGGATTGCGCGGCGCTGGATAAAATTTTCCCTGAAATCAGCTGCTTATTCGGCGTACCGCAGCCGGAAAAATATCATCCGGAAATCGACACCGGCATTCATGCCATGCTCTGTTTGGAGCAGGCGGCGCTGTTGTCGGCGAGTCCCGAAGTCCGGTTTGCGGCATTAGTCCACGATTTGGGCAAGGGCGTATCGCCTAAAGAACACTGGCCGCATCATCATGGCCATGAAACTAAAGGCTTGCCTATTTTAGAACAAATGTGCGAGCGCTTGCGGGTGCCCAACTCGTTTAAAGCGTTGGCCTTGCAAGTCATGCAATACCATACCCATTGCCACCGGGTTTTTGAGTTACGCGCTTCAACAATAACCGATATGCTGGCCGCTTTGGGAGCCTTTAAACCGGGTAATAAATTATCCGGGTTTTTGCTGGCTTGCGAGGCGGATGCCAAAGGCAGGACCGGGCTTGAACAGTGTCCGTATCCTCAAGCCGAGCTGCTGCGCGGTGTAGCGGGGGCGGCGGCGGCCGTTGATACGTCGACTATCCTGAATGGCGAACTTAAAGGCGCGCATATCGGCGAGGCGATTCGACGCTTGCGGATCAAGGCCGTCGCCGAGTTTGGCAAATCGCCATAAAAGCCCGCGGCAGCGGCCAAAGTGTGTTGAATAATGCGCTAAAGATCATTATAGTTAAATTCCTTTTGTTATCCTGAATCATAAGCCATGCCCTCATTCGACATCATTTCCGAATTCGACAAACACGAAATTAAAAACGCCGTTGACCAAGCCAACAAAGAGGTTACCACGCGCTTTGATTTTAAAGGCACCGACTCCAGCTTTGAATTGACTGACGATAAATTGATTATGACGTCTCAATCGACGTTTCAGTTGCAACAAATGTTCAGTGTCGTTTGCTCGAAACTCAGTCGGCGCGGCGTCGATATAGCCTGCATGGAGGTTGGCGACCCCAAGCCCGGCGGCAAATCGGTACGTCAGGAAATCATCATGAAGCAGGGCCTCGATTCGGTATTAGCCAAAAAAATCGTTAAATTGATTAAGGATAAAAAACTGAAAGTCCAAGCTGCCATTCAGGGCGACCAAGTCAGGGTGACCGGCAAAAACCGGGATGATCTACAGGATGTGATTAAGATGCTGAGAGAGGAAAAACTGGAAATGCCGTTGCAGTTTGAGAATTTTAGGGACTAAAGCAATGCTGTGGCGGGACGTGGCTGGACGGGGTTTACAACCCCGTCCGAAACGTTTGAAGGATGAAGATATGGCAGTAATTATCGAAAACGGTAGGGACAGGGGTGCAACCCCCGTCCCGCTCGCGGCACGGATCGAGCTAGGCGGCTCAGGTCTACCCGCATGCTTGTTCGCCAATGCCGGGCATGGCGATATAACCGGGCAAGTCTGCCACTCTTTTTAACCATGCGCGAACCGACGGATAGGGTTCCAGGTCGACTCCGCCTTCCGGCGCCAGCGCTGCATAGGGATAACAGGCAATGTCGGCAATGGTCGCCTGTTCGCCGGCCAGCCAGAAATGGCCGGATAAACGCTGTTCTAATACCGTCAAGCCTTGTTTGCCCAACATTTGGCATTGCTCGATGTCCCAGGGTCTGCCGAGTTTTTTTACTGCCCGGGCCCTGGCGAGTCCGTAGAGAATTTCGTTTTGCGACAGGCTCAGCCACTGCATGACTTCGGCCATGGCTTTGGCGTCTAGCGGAAGCCAGCGCTCGCCGCCATAGCGGCGCGCCAGATACAGCAAAATGGCAGACGAGTCCCAGATAATCGTGCCTTCGTCATCCAGTACCGGTAGCTGGCCGCGCGGATTCAGTTGTAAGAACGCGGCGGTTTTATGTTCGCCTCGCAATAAATCGACCGGTGTCGATTCGTAAGTCAATCCGAGCAATGCGCACAACAATCTGACTTTGTAGCAGTTGCCGGACAGTTCCATGTTGTAAAGTTTCATCGTTTAATCCTTAATGGGAGCGTATTCGGGGGCCGGGATGTTGACGGTGTCGCCCGCTGAACAGCCTGAAGTATCGGTACGGACATAATATGATGTCAAACCAAAAGTATCAAAATGACATGAGTTTTTATACCCGCCTGTCGACAAGCAGTGCTTAACCGCCATCCCTCCGGAGAAGGACCAATGATTTTTACAGCACGGAATCAGGCGGCCGCATAGGCCCGTTCTGTCGCGCTTTACAACAAGCCAAGCAGCGCAGCCTTGACCGCGGCTGAAGTTTTGTTGGCGGCGTTCAACTTGGTGATGACATTACGGATATGAAAGTTGACGGTACGCTCCGAGATATTGAGGATGCTCGAAATCTCGCCAGCCGTTTTGCCGTCGGCAGTCCAGCGAAGTACCGCGATCTCGCGATTTGATAATTTAACGTCGGCTTCCGGCATCAACTTCGGCGTCAGGCATCGCGACATGCCTAAGTGTACTGTTTGGGTCAGCCAAGCCATTTTGAATTGCGTGGCGTTAAGTTCGGTATCGGAGATCGGCTCATTCGAGCGCGCCAGCGTTAACATGCCTGTAATCCCGTTGAAATCACGACTGGACTGCGCCCAGCCATGACGCAAGCCGAACGATTGCGCTTCCTCCCATAGTTCGCGGGCGGGACTGAATAGATTGTCGGTCCAGAGAAGAGGGAGGGGAGAACGCAAACCGTGTTGTACGGTAGGATCAATCGCCAGATAATTTTTGGCTTGATATTGCGCTTGCCAGGCTATTGGGTAATTGCTGAATATTAAGGTCTTTGGCGTTGCCGCAGGTAGCGGCGCACGCAAGCCGTAAGTGCAATAGTCAAAGCCAAGTTCCCGTCCAAGCGAAACGATGGTTTGGAACAGCTGCTGCTCGGATTCAATGGACTGCAATGCTTGAAGTTGATTTTCTTGCCAAGTGTTCATGACTTTTTTCGCTTACGCCTATCGGATGTTGCCAGTGGCTATATTATGACGCTTAAGTTTGGAGCAGGTTTGATTAAAAGCGGCAAAACCTGTCAATAGTGACAGTTGTTGCCGGTAACGAATTCCAGTCTAATATTTATGAAATAGCAGACCTTCTGGAGCCCGCACACTATGAACGCATTCAGAATATAGCCAAGGCCGCCCAAGATTGGAATGACCAAGAGGCGATCAGAGAAGTTAAGGCATAACCGATTGGGGTGAACAATATGACCGCAAAAGAACATTACGAACAGCATCTTGGCGATTTTTATTCATGGATGGTCGGCGACTTTGATGCCAAGCAGCAAGAGCATCAACAGTTTCTGGAAGCTAACGGCCTCTTTCCACAGGCCAACGCAGTCGCCCTGGATTTAGGTGCCGGGCATGGCATACAAAGCGTTTCTTTGGCCAAGTTGGGCTATACGGTAACAGCCATTGATTTTAACAAACAACTTTTATCCGAATTAAAACGCAATGCGCAGCAACTCCCGATTACGGGTTTTGAGGATGATATTCGCCACGTAACAAAATATGCCGATCCAAAACCCGAGCTGATCGTGTGCTGGGGCGACACACTGACCCATCTTGGCAGTTTGGCTGAAATAAGGCAGCTCATTATTGATTGCAGCGAGTTATTAACCGAAGGGGGAAAGCTGATCTTGTCTTTCCGGGATTATTCAGCCGCACTGTTGGGCGATCTGCGCTTCATCCCGGTAAAAAGCGACGACACTAAAATACTGACCTGTTGTCTTGATTATGAAACAGATAAAGTGCGTGTTACAGACCTATTGCAGGTTAGGACGGAAAACGGCTGGCAGCAAAAAGCGAGTTCGTATTATAAAGTCCGTCTTTCGCCAGATGAAATCGTGGAAACCATTGCAGGCTGCGGTTTGGATATAACGTTTAACGAAGTCGTCAACCGAATGACGACCCTAATAGCAACTAAGACATAGCGAGGATAAATATCATGAGTGAATTTAAAGGCGGTTGCCTTTGCGGCGCTGTCCGTTATGCATGTTCAGCCGAACCCGTTTGGTCGGGCAACTGCCATTGCCGCGACTGTCAACGCATCAGCGGCGGTGGCTATATTTCAACTTTGTTTGTTCCGGAGAGTTCAGTCGCCATCACCGGCGAAGTGAAATATTACGATAAAAACGGCGATAGCGGCCAGCGGGTCCGGCGCGGTTTTTGTCCAAGTTGCGGTTCTCAGGTGTTTGGGAAACCGGAAATAATACCCGGTGTGTTGGGAATCAGGGCCGGGAGCCTCGATAATCCGGAGTTATATCGTCCTGCTATGGATATTTACACCGCAAGCGCGCAGCCTTGGGATTTTATGAATCCTGATTTGCCCAAGTTTCCTCAATTGCCGACTACATAACCTATTTCTTAAAATAGCCATGAAACCCATTTCAAATGCGGCTTTTTACTACTGCGGCGTGTGTATGCAGGATGCTGAAAATGAAAAATCCGTTTGCCTAGATGTTTATGCCAAGGGTTCATGGATGCGAGAGGTTTGAAAACCTTGCAACAGAGTTATGCGATTTATACATTTGAAGCGGATTATCAAAAATGAACCTGATTAGCAAGATGCTTCAGCTAACCAACTGTAGAGACGCGATTTATCGCGTCTCTACGGGCGCATTTTTTGGAACTAGCTGTCGGTATATAGAATATTGTGTCTCCGGCTGAAGCAGCTTGCTAATCAGGAGACATTATGTCCAAGCGGGGCGTCCATTGAATTTTAGTCAGTTCGGTTCCGATAATGGAACAACAGTTATCTACTTTCATGGCGCGCCCGGCGCACCGGAAGAATGCGCAATTTTCGATCTTTATGCTAAAGAACACGGGTTGAGGCTTATTTGTTTCGACCGGTTTCATGGCGATTATGCGATAGCCGGTGAGGCGTATTATCAGTTGTTGGCCCAGCAGGTTTCAAAGCAAGCCGCCGGGAAACAAGTAGATATTATCGGTTTTTCAATCGGCGCGTTTATCGCTCTACAGACTTGCCGCTATCTGGGTAACGAAGTCCGGAATTTGCATTTAATCTCGGCTGCCGCACCGTTGGATGAGGGCGGTTTTCTTGAAAACATGGCCGGGAAGCGGGTTTTTCAGTTGGCAAAGACATTCCCGGCCTTATTTGTCCTGCTATCTTGCTGGCAAGGGCTGCTCGCTTTGCTTTTTCCCAAGGCACTATTTCGCTTGTTGTTTGCCGCCGCCGCCGGTGGCGATAAAGCATTGTCCGCCGACCAGGCGTTTCAATCCGGCATCATCAAAGTATTGAGATCGTGCTTTATTGGCGGCGTCCAAGGCTACGTTAGAGACATCAGGGCTTACGTCCAACCTTGGAAAGAAACGCTTTCCGGCATCAATGTCAATACGCACATCTGGCACGGCGCGGATGACAACTGGTCGCCGGTCGCTATGGCGGAATATGTGCAATCGGCGATTCCCGGTTGCGCCTCGATTGAAATATTTAACGGCCTGTCGCATTACTCATGTCTTTATCGGGCTGCGCCTGAAATATGCCGTCAGTTGGGCGCGGGCCTCGGGTGATTCGAGCAAGTATTTAGGAGGTATTGATGCAGAAAATTAATCTTAAGAACTGATGTTACGCACGCTCATAATAAAAAGCGTAGTCCACGAAAAACACGAAAATAGTTAAAACACATCAGAAGGTCTGCCTATAGGCTTGCTTCTTGCCCAACGCCAGGCCAGGGACTATCGGAATGACGACGCATCCCGTAGGTACTTGTGTAACATGAAGTTTCACCTCCCTGTGCCTGGGTTCCGGCATCCCTGCCAGAACGACGGCATCCCACAGACCTGGGTGTATGACGTAAGGAGCTTGTCTTGGGAGTTTGTGAATGAATGTCGGGGATGACGCCGTCAGCGAGAAACCTACAGCGGATGTTTTTTTTTCGTGCCTTTCGTGGACAATGCGTAACATCAGTTAAGAAAACGTTAAAATACTTCTATCTGTCATTGGCGGGTAAAGCGCCGCGGCTTTTATTTTTACCTTGAACATAACAAGTCACGGGAGCGACAGTGCGTTTACATCATATGGCGTTGGCAATAGTGGTCGTTGCAATTTGGGGAATCAATTTTGTTGTCATCAAAGTCGGGCTTAAAGAAATTCCGCCGATTCTGCTTTGCGCGCTGAGATTTTTTCTCGCCGCGTTTCCGGCGGTCTTTTTCATCAAGCGCCCGGCGGCTTCGTGGCGCATGGTGGTCGGCTTCGGGTTGGTAATGTTCTCGCTACAGTTCGCATTGCTGTTTTCCGGCATGCATGCCGGGACAACGGCAGGGCTGGCGTCTTTGGTGCTTCAGATGCAGGTGTTTTTCACGATTTTACTGGCCGTCTTATTTTTGGCCGAAAAACCATCCGTTTGGCAAATCGTCGGGGCCTTGGTTTCCTTTTCCGGAATCGGGCTGGTCGCTGCGAATATTGGCGGCGACGTTTCGCGTTATGGTTTGCTTCTAATCGTCGCCGCCGCTGCCTCGTGGGGAGTCGGCAGCCTGATTTCCAAGAAGCTCGGCAAAGTCGATATGCTGGCGCTGGTCGTTTGGGCAAGCCTTGTTGCGTGGCCGCCGCTGTTAGTTTTGTCGTTTTTTCTGGAACAAGACAGTTGGCGTGTTGAGCTCATTTCGCATATTTCGTGGCTTACTATCGGCGCGGTCGGCTATATGGTGTATCCGGTGACCCTGCTTGGCTTTGCCGCATGGAGTTGGCTATTTAGCCGCTATCCGGCTGCGACAGTGGCGCCGTTTACGTTGCTGGTGCCGATATTCGGCTTTGGGACTTCGACGTTAATGTTGGGAGAGTCTCTTTCCCAGTGGAAAATAAACGCCGCCGCGCTGGTTATTGCGGGTTTGTGCATCAACCTGTTTGGTTCCCGCATTGCGATTCGCGTCCGGCCTGCTTAGGCATGCCTGCGGCCGCAGAGAATTTAAACCTTATATCGAGGAAATATGAGCACTATCACCGTTCGCCAAGCCGTCCTGTCCGACCTTGAGGCGTTAGCGCCGCTGTTTGACGGCTATCGCCAGTTTTACGGTCGCGTCAGCGATTTACCTGCCGCAACAGAGTTTTTGTCGTCACGTTTTAATCATGGCGATTCGGTCTTGTTCATTGCGCATGAGGGCGATAAATCTATTGGCTTCACCCAGCTCTATCCGAGCTTTTCATCGGTATCGCTGGCCCGGATATTCGTGCTCAACGACCTGTTCGTTTGTGAGCGCGCACGTAGAAAGGGCGTGGCCTCAACGCTGATGACCGCGGCTGTTGACTACGCAAGCGCCTTGGGCGCTGTTCGCGTATCGCTGTCAACCGCGACAAGCAACGAAGCCGCCCAAAGGCTTTATCAAGCCGCCGGTTGGCAGCGCGATGAGCAGTTCCTTGTTTATCATTTTGCGATTCCTTAATTAGTACTCAGTCAATCCCATCTTGACGGGTAAAAGTAAATCCGTTCGTCCTGAGCCTGTCGAAGGATGAGCGGATTTACGCTGAGTTAAACGATTTTTTACACGACATATCAAGACTGACTGAGTATTAGGAAAATAAACACCATGACTAAAGCTATAGCTTTGCTCGGCGAATACACGCCGACATTTCCGCCGCACGTTTCGACTGATGCTGCCATCAACCACGCTCAACAGCTGTTGGATGTCGATATAACGGCGAACTGGATTTCAACCGAAGACATCGATTCAAGGTTGTTTGAGCATTATTCAGGCATATGGGTTGCACCGGGAAGCCCGTATAAAAATAGGGATAAAACGCTGTGGGCGATACGCTATGCCAGAGAAAACAAAATTCCCTGCTTCGGCACCTGCGGCGGTTTTCAGCATATGGTGATCGAGTATGCCAGGAACGTCTTGGGGTTTAAGGATGCGCAACATGCCGAGTACGATCCGTCCGCTTCAAGCCTGTTTATTTCGCAATTGGCGTGTTCGCTGGCCGGGCGCGAGATGCCGCTTGGTTTTGAGCGGGGGTCTCGGGTAGCGGCAATCTACGGCGGCTTGTCAGCGAAAGAGCGCTATTACTGCAATTTCGGAGTCAATCCGGATTGTATTGATGAATTGAAGCAAGGGCCGCTGAAAGTCTCGGGTTCCGATGCCGAGGGCGAGATTCGCGTCATTGAGCATCCGGATCATCCGTTTTTTATCGGGACGCTGTTCGTGCCGCAAATGCGCTCTATTCCTGAACGGCCGCATCCGTTGGTTACTGCTTTTTTGCGGGCCGCGGCGTTATAAGTGGCGGTATTGATGTGTCGTGTGTGTAACTTCAAGCCCGCGCTTAGTCGTGAATATTTACGCCCGGATTTTTTTGTAAACAAAATAGCCGATGATGGCGAGGCTGAGCCAAACGGTAACCAGCGGTCCGACGACATAATTGTAGCTGCTGACCAGGTAAAGATATTCGGCGTTATAGTCGGTATTGAACAAGCTGCCGTTCATTTTTATTTGCCATACCCAACCGGCATGACAGCCCATGCAAAGACCTAAGCTTTCTTTAACCTGTGTTCTGAGCACGGCGAGAAAAGCGCCGACCGTCAGCAATGAAAGGAATGCCGAGGCGTTTTTGGGATTTAGTACATTGGCAAAGGCTTCGCCTAACAGGATAAAGCCGCTGGATAGATGAAAATCCTGTTGCGCTATTTCGGTTTTGCTATCCAGAAAATGCAACGCCGCAAAATAAGCCGAGCTGATCAAAATGGCCGCAACAACCGGCATGTGCTTTTTTAATCCGGCCAGCAGCATGCCTCGAAACACCGATTCCTCAACGACGGCAATCAGCAGGGACAACAATAAGGAAAGTATCGTTTTTTCAGCGATGAAACCGACAGTCCACGGTTGCGAGTTATCAACAATATCGATGCCGATGACATACAAAGCAATAAATACCGGCATCAGGGTAAGCAATCCGATGCCGAATCCTTGCGCTACCTGCTTCAAAAATGTCGGTGTTGCGCTAAATCCCAAATCTTCTTTGTTAAGTTTCAGGTAAGCCATTGCCGGGAAAATACTCAGCAGCAGGAATGCCTGGGTTAAGCGGGTGATCAGCTTTCGTAATGCAGACGGATCGTCCAGTCCCCATGCGATTAAATAAGCTAACAGGCAGGCCGTTGAGGTGAGTATCAGCAAGATCAGCAAGGGCGCTATTGAATAGGCAAGGTATCGTTTCATCGTTGACTCCCGGCTTCCGGATGAGTAACCGGGCCAAAGTCGCCCCACAACATCTGGACGGCGGCCAAGGCGGCAAGCGATGCGGTTTCGGTTCTTAATATGCGACTGCCTAAACGGACTGGAATAAAGCCGGAGGCTTTGGCCGCGTCTCGTTCCTGACTGGAGAATCCGCCTTCGGGGCCGGTGAGTAGAGTCACCCTTCGATTAAGCTCAGGACAGGCTTTCATGGTTTCAGGTTTTAACTCCGATAAGGTCGTTTCTGCGTAAGGGTCGAGAAACACTTTCAGACCCTGTTGGTTGCCTAGCCAGTTTTGCAGTTGTTCCACTTCCAGCAAAGGGGGCAGGCTGGTCCTGCCGCTTTGTTCGGCGGCATGTTGCACTATTTTTTGCCAATGCAATAAGCGCTGCGGTTTTTTTTCGCCTTTAAATTGCACCACGCAACGTTCGGTTAATAACGGTGTGATGTGATTAACGCCCAGCTCCACGGCTTTTTGCACCGTCAAATCCATCCGGTCGCCCCGCGAGATGCCCAAGCCTAAAATTACCTGCAACGGCGATTCGACACTGCGGTCGCTCCATTGCCCGACATCAATCAGCACGGCTTTTCGGCTGACTTCGGCGACGGTGCATAAATATTCTCCGCCGTGGCCGTTAAATAAAATGATTTCGGCGTCTTTTTTTAACCGCAATACCGTTCTGACATAATGGCCGTTGTCATCGTCCAGTTCGATAAGCTTGCCTGTTGCTAGCGGGGCCGATGTATATAATCTGGATACTCGCATAATCAGTCCTTAACTGCTTGTTGTATGCCTTGCCAAGCGACCTCGGCGATTAACCTTAGCTCATCTTCGGTCGCAATGTAGGGCGGCATGAAGTAAATGACGTTGCCCAAGGGGCGCAACAAGACACCTTTGGACAGCGCGTATTGATAGACTCTAAGTCCGCGCCGTTCCTGCCAGGGATAAGGTTCGCGGGTGTGTTTGTTTTTGACCATTTCAATCGCCAGGATCATGCCGGTTTGCCGGACTTCGGCGACATGCGGATGGTCGTGAAAACGCAGCGCCGCTTTCGCCATCATAGCAGCCAAAGAGCGATTTTTTTCGATGATGTTGTGTTGCCGGAAAATATCGATGGTGGCGAGTGCGGCCCGGCACGCCAGCGCATTGCCGGTATAGCTGTGCGAATGCAAAAATGCGTTCAACGATTGATAATCGGCATAGAACGCTTGGTACACCTGATCGGTGGTCAACACCGCCGACAACGGCAAATAGCCGCCGGTTAAGCCTTTGGACAGGCACATGAAGTCGGGACTGATTGCCGCTTGTTCGCAGGCGAATAAGGTTCCGGTACGCCCGAAACCGACCGCGATTTCATCGGCGATTAAATGCACATGGTATTTGTCGCAGGCGGCGCGCAGCAATTCCAAATAGACCGGGTCATACATGCGCATGTTACCGGCGCATTGCACCAAAGGCTCGATGATGACCGCGCAAACCGTATCGCTGTATTGTTGCAGTGTCTGTTCCATCAGCGTGAAGCGGCGGGTCGAATAATCCGCCCACGATTCGCCGGGTTCGCGGTGATAACAGTCCGGGCCGGGTACGGTGATGACGTCCATTAATAACGGGGCGTAGGTTTCTTTATACAGCGATACATTGCCGACCGCCAGCGCGCCTAGGGTTTCGCCGTGATAACTGTTTTCCAGGGTGATGAATTGGGTTTTTTGAGTTTGTCCGAGGTTGCGCCAATAGTGAAAACTCATTTTGAGCGCGACTTCCACCGCAGAGGAGCCATTGTCGGCATAAAAACAACGGTTCAAGCCTTGCGGCGTAATTTCAACCAGCTGTTCCGCCAGTTTGACGGCGGACTCATGGGTGAATCCGGCAAAAATCACATGCTCCAGGGTATCGAGTTGGTCTTTTAATGCCGCATTGATGGCAGGATTGGCATGCCCGAATAAATTGACCCACCATGAGCTGATCGCATCAAGATAGCGATTGCCGTCAAAATCTTCCAGCCAAATGCCTTGGCCTTTTTTGATCGGGATAACCGGGAAAGTCTCGTGATCTTTCATTTGCGTGCAGGGATGCCACAAAACGGAAAGATCTCGATTGGAAAGGGATTGGTTGGACGACATAAGCTAAAGGCTCAGGTTGATAGTCGTTCCCAATAGGGCTTGGGAACGAGTGTAATACGTACTGCAAATGCGGATTTGGGTCTGATTGGTACCTTTAGTCTTGAGGCCTGATTTGCAAATTCTCCAAAATCGCCAAGGTAGGCGCGGCCTGATTCATGGTGTAAAAATGCAGTCCCGGCGCACCGCCTTCCAGCAAACGTTGACAAAGGTTGCTGACCACATCCAGGCCGAATGCTTGTACGGATTCTCTGTCATCGCCGAAACTTTCCAGGCGTTTTCTGAGCCAACGAGGAATATCCGCGCCGCACATTTCTGAAAAACGGAATAATTGCGTATATTGGGTGATCGGCATAATGCCGGGCACGATGGGGATTGTTATGCCATTTTTCTCACAAGCATCGACAAAATGAAAATACGCTTCGGCATTGTAAAAATACTGGGTAATGACCGCATTGGCGCCCGCAGCCACTTTACGCTTAAAGTTTTTAAAATCTTCCACGCCGCTGGCGGCTTGCGGATGTACTTCGGGGTAGGCGGCAACATGAATCTGGAAATGGTCGCCGGTTTCCTGGCGAATAAACTCGACCAGTTCATTGGCGTAGCGGAATTCTCCCGCCGACATCATGCCGGAAGGCAAATCGCCTCTTAATGCGACAATTTTAGTGATGCCGTGATCCTGGTAGTCTTTCAGAATCGCGCGAATATTGGCTTTGGTCGAGGCAACGCAGGATAAATGCGGCGCGGCGGAGATGCCTTTGGCTTGAATATCGACGACTGTAGTGAAGGTAAGATCGCGGGTCGAGCCGCCTGCGCCAAAGGTAACGGAAAAAAAATCGGGATTGAGTTTTGCCAGTTTGCTATGGACGACTTGCAGACTTGCCGCGCCTTCTTCGGTTTTTGGTGGGTAAAATTCGAAACTGAACAGTTTGGGATGTGTTTTTTGTGATTGCATTTTATGGTCTCACTGACGGGAATCTGACGACTGCATGGCCGTAGGAGGTGCGGCAATGCAGGAGCAGCATAGCGTCCCGTGCCGCAACAGCGGCACGGACTGCATTCCCACGGAGACGTGGGAACGATGATTAATCAATAACGATAATGATCAGCTTTAAACGGTCCTTCAACCGGAACGTTGATGTATTTGGCTTGTGCTTCAGTCAGCACGGTCAAATTCACGCCCAATTGTTTAAGGTGAGATCTTGCGACCTTTTCGTCCAGTTTTTTAGGCAGTATGTAAACCTTGTTTTCATACTGTGCTGCATTTTTCCAAAGTTCCATTTGCGCAAGAACCTGGTTGCAGAATGAGTTAGACATCACAAAGCTAGGGTGGCCGGTGGCGCAACCCAGATTAACCAAACGGCCTTCCGCCAGAATGATCAGGCGTTTGCCGTCAGGGAAAATTACATGATCGACTTGTGGCTTGATATTTTCCCAAGTGTATTGACGTAATGAGGAAATTTCAATTTCCGCATCGAAATGGCCGATATTGCAAACAATCGCCTGGTCTCTCATCGCCAGCATGTGCTGATGAGTGATGATATTAAAGTTGCCGGTTGCGGTAACAAAAATATTGGCCAGCGGTGCCGCTTCTTCCATGGTTACTACGCGATAACCTTCCATAGCCGCTTGCAATGCGCAAATCGGGTCGATTTCGGTAATCAATACTGTTGCGCCAAGACCGCGTAACGATTGCGCACAACCTTTGCCGACATCGCCGTAACCGCAAACTACGGCGATTTTACCGGCAATCATCACGTCGGTGGCACGCTTGATGCCGTCAACCAGCGATTCGCGGCAACCGTACAGGTTATCGAATTTTGATTTTGTGACCGAATCGTTAACGTTAAAAGCAGGGACTTTTAACGTGCCTTTAGCGACCATTTCATACAGACGCAGTACGCCGGTAGTGGTTTCTTCAGACAGGCCTTTAATGTCGGCCATCAATTCAGGATATTTCTCATGCATCATGACGGTTAAGTCGCCGCCGTCATCCAGAATCATGTTCGGACGCCAGCCGTCAAGACCGTCGATTGTTTGGGTGATACACCATTCGGCTTCTTCTTCGGTTTCGCCTTTCCAGGCAAAAACAGGAATGCCTGCCGCCGCTATTGCCGCTGCGGCATGATCTTGGGTAGAGAAAATGTTGCAAGAAGACCAGCGTACGGTTGCGCCTAATGCCGTCAGGGTTTCAATTAATACCGCTGTCTGAATAGTCATGTGCAAACAACCGGCAATGCGAGCGCCTTTTAAGGGCTGTTCTACGCCGAATTCTTCGCGTAGGGCCATTAAGCCCGGCATTTCGGTTTCGGCGATATTGATTTCCTTGCGACCCCATTCCGCCAGGGAAATGTCGGCAATTTTATAATCTGGTTGGCTCATTATTTTTCCTTAGATTGGTATTTAGTTAAGACCGGCCGCATCTTTCAATGCGTCAACTTTGTCGGTTTTTTCCCAGCTAAAGGAATCTTCGGTGCGACCGAAGTGACCATACGCAGCGGTAGTTTGGTAGATAGGCTTTAACAAGCCCAGCATTGCGATTAAGCCTTTAGGTCTTAAGTCGAAGTTGTCTCTGACGATTTGAACCAGTCTGTCTTCGCTGATTTTGCCGGTACCAAAGGTTTCAACCGTGATAGAGGTAGGTTCTGCAACACCGATCGCGTAAGAAACCTGAATTTCGCAACGCTCGGCTAATCCGGCTGCAACAATGTTTTTTGCTACATAACGCGCCATGTAGGCTGCGGAACGGTCAACTTTTGAAGGATCTTTGCCTGAAAACGCGCCACCGCCATGTCTTGCCATGCCGCCGTAAGTATCAACAATAATTTTACGTCCGGTTAGGCCGCAGTCGCCGACAGGGCCGCCGATAACGAATTGACCGGTTGGGTTAATGAAGTATTTGGTATCTTTATGCAGCCATTCTTTAGGTAGAACCGGCAGGATAATTTCGTCCATCACCGCTTCATGCAATGCTTTGGTAGCAATTTCAGGCGAATGCTGGGTAGACAAAACAACCGCGTCAATCGCTACGGGCTTGTTATTTTCGTAGCGGAAAGTAATCTGGCTTTTTGCATCGGGGCGCAGCCAAGGCAAGGTTTTATTTTTACGCACTTCAGCCTGACGTTTAACCAGCAGGTGAGAATAGGTAATAGGGGCGGGCATCAGTACATCGGTTTCGTTGCTGGCATAACCAAACATTAAACCTTGATCGCCTGCGCCTTGCTCGTGGTCGTCGCCCTCGTCGACACCCATCGCAATATCAGCCGATTGTTTGCCGATAGCGTTTAAAACCGCGCAACTTTGGCCGTCGAAACCTATGTCGCCGTGATCATAACCGATTTCACAAACAACTTTTCGAACCAAGGCTTCAAGATCAACCCATGCATCGGTGGTTACTTCGCCCGCCAAAACGACCATGCCGGTTTTTACCAGCGTCTCGCAAGCAACGCGTGAGCGAGGGTCTTGCGCCAATAAGGCATCAAGTACCGCATCCGAAATTTGATCTGCAACCTTATCGGGATGCCCTTCTGAAACCGATTCTGATGTGAAAGTATAATTATTGCTCACGATACCACCTTTAAAATGTAAAACCCAGATGTACAAAAGGCTGCATAAGGCAGCCTTCGTGTGTATGGTGGGCCCTGTAGGACTTGAACCTACGACCTGCCGATTATGAGTCGGACGCTCTAACCAACTGAGCTAAGGGCCCTTAACTATTATTTACTCGCCATCCAAAAAGCACCTTAATTGCTCTGATCTTGATGGATGCCTGAGTTTCCTCAACGCCTTGGCTTCAATTTGACGGATTCTTTCACGCGTCACGTCGAACTGCTTGCCTACTTCTTCCAGCGTATGGTCGGTGTTCATGTTAATGCCAAAGCGCATACGCAGAACTTTTGCTTCTCTTGCGGTTAATCCCGCCAATACGTTTTGTGTTGACTCACGCAAACCGGCAATCGTTGCCGCCTCAACCGGGGACAATACTTTAGCATCTTCTATGAAATCTCCCAAATGAGAATCTTCATCGTCGCCGATAGGTGTTTCCATTGAAATAGGTTCTTTGGCTATTTTCAATACCTTGCGAACTTTATCTTCCGGCATTTCCATGCGTTCCGCCAGTTCTTCCGGTGTTGCTTCCCGCCCCAGTTCCTGGAGTATCTGCCTGGAAATTCGATTCAGTTTATTGATCGTTTCGATCATATGCACAGGAATACGAATAGTCCTGGCTTGGTCTGCAATAGATCGGGTGATGGCCTGTCTTATCCACCATGTTGCATAAGTTGAAAACTTATAGCCGCGACGATATTCAAATTTATCGACTGCTTTCATTAAGCCGATATTGCCTTCCTGAATCAAATCGAGGAATTGTAATCCGCGATTAGTATATTTTTTAGCGATTGAAATGACCAGTCTTAAATTAGCCTCGATCATTTCTTTTTTCGCTCGTCTTGCCTTTGCTTCGCCGATAGACATGCGCCGGTTAATGTCTTTTAGCCCGCTAACGGTCAAGCCGTACTCGGCCTCTATATCGGCCAATATTTTTTGGGCTTTCCTGACTTCTTTTTCGCGTTCTTTTAATGTTTCCGAGTACTTGCTTGCTGTATTCAAATACTGATCAAACCATTCTGAACTGGCCTCGTGCTCAGGAAAAGAGGCAATAAACTCCTTGCGCGGCATTTTTGCGTAATTGACGCAAATCTCCATAATGAGCTTTTCCTGTTCGCGCACAGCAGTAACGCCATTAGGAATAATGGCCGTTAATTTCTTTAAATATTGTGGAGTCCATTTAAACTCCATGAACAAGTCAGCTAATGCCTCGAATTCTTTTTCCGTTTTGTCGCTCGAATAACCGTGTTTTTTGATTGCAGTGGCAGCTGTTTTCAGCTGTTTCCTTAGCGCTTCAACTTTTTCTTTGACCTCTTCGTAATTCAGTCCTTTCGGTTCTTCTTCGGCGGCAGCGGCGGTTTCTTCAATGTCGTCGCTCACGGGTAGGGTGCTGACAAAGTCCTCTGGCTCGCTTAAGTCAACAAAGCCTGAGATTAAATCGGTAAGGCGAATGCCGCCTTCTTCGCCGGAAATATTGTCAAACGATTGCAGGAAATCTTCAACAACGATACAAGAGCGCGCAATGGCTTTAACCAGTTGTTGCTGTCCTTCTTCGATGCGTTTGGCAATTTTCAATTCGTCTGCGCGAGTCAGCAATTCCACCGAGCCCATTTCCCGCATGTACATGCGTACCGGATCGGTAGTTCTGCCAAATTCGCTGTCGACAGAAGCTAAAGCTGCGACTTCTTCGGCATCTTCATCGTCCGTAGTAACGGCCGCAGAGTCAGTAATTAGGGAGTCTTCGTCCGGGGCAACCTCGTAAACCTGAATCCCCATATCATTGATCATGCCAATAATATCTTCAATTTGTTCAGGATCAACAATGTCACTGGGCAAGTGATCGTTAACCTCTGCATAAGTCAGGTAACCCTGAACTTTGCCTTTGGCTATCAATTGTTTAAGTTGGGACTGCTGCTGTTCTTGATTCATCATTTACTCACTGAAGACTCTGCTCGACCTGACTTCATCGAACCGAAAATTATACTACAAATTCCTATTATTTGGCACCAAAATTTTGGCTGTCAGCATTTTTCGCAGCAGCTCTTTCTCCTGTGCATCCAGTCCTGAGGTCTTGCCTTTATTTAGTAATCCGGTTAAGGCGGTCTCTCTGGCTTGGGTTAATAATCTGTCCAGAGAGTCGCAAAATACCGCCTCTATCTTGTCATCTGCAACCTGTGAATCCAATAAAGCTAATGCTTTTATGGGTTTTTCTTCGGCGGTGTCTCGATAGCACTCCATTAAAACGGCTGCATTTGCCGGATTTTTGTCTGCAATCATTTGCAGGATGTTTTTAAACAGGGCCGCGCCTGAAAATTCCAATCCGCTCCAGTCGATCTCTCGTTGCTCAATCAGGTCCGCCAGCTTGGGGTTCTGAACCAGTAGGGCGATTGCAACCCGCGCCGACGACAACCTGCCGCCATCCTGGGGGCGGTTTCTGCCTGTTTTTCGATCTTGTTTGGAGGCAAGTGTAGTCGCATTCTCCGAAACATCCAGATTGGCCCAGCCGGACAGTTCCTTTAATCGCGCAAACATCATCTCTTTAAAAACACTTTCCGGTAGTTTTTCCAGGTACGGCTTGGCTTTGTTTACTAGCTGTGCTCGCCCTTCCATTTCGGATAGATTCAGCTCCTTCGAGAAATGTCCGAAAAAATACTCCGACAGGGTGTCAGCGGTCTGCATGCGACCAATAAATCCATCAACCCCTTCCTCTCGCACCAGCGAATCAGGGTCATGATTTTGCGGTAACAGCATGATGCGAATCTGTCGGCCATCCTTTAGGCTGGAAAAAGCTGATTCCATCGCTCTCCATGCCGCTTCCCGTCCCGCCTTGTCGCCATCAAAACAAAACACCAGTTCCGAGGAGAACCGGAATAATAAATCAAGGTGTGCTTGCGATGCTGCCGTTCCCAGGGCTGCAACCGCATAATGAATGCCAAACTGAGCCAATGCGATAACATCCATATAACCTTCAACGATCAAAATCCTTTGAGGTTTGGGATTCTTTTCAAGAAGTTCATATAAGCCGTAAACTTCTTTGCCTTTGTGAAATAGGGACGTTTCCGGAGAATTCAAGTATTTGGGTAAAGAATCGTCAAGAACTCTTCCGCCAAAGCCTATAATGCGGGCGCGTTTGTCCCGGATGGGAAACATGATTCGGCCGCGAAAGCGGTCGTAGGGCTGCCCGCTCTCTTTGGTGACTAACAGGCCGGCGTCGAGTAGTAGTTTTTGGTCAAAGCGGCTCGCTAAGGCTTTCCATTCGTCAGGCGCGTAGCCCAGCATGAAATCGCCGGCACAATCGCCGCTGACGCCCCTGTTTTTTAAATATTCAACCGCCTTTTTCCCTTCGTCGCTAGTTCGCAGTTGTTCGGCATAAAAGGCGGCTACCTGTTCCATTAGTGCATACAGGCTGTTTAGGTCGTCCTTCTTTTGCTTGGGGCGATAGTCGCTTGATTCTCTGGGAACGTCGATCCCGACAAATCCAGCCAGGTCTTCGACGGCTTCAACAAAATCAAGATGACTAAAATCCATCAGGAAACTGATGGCGTTGCCGCTAGCGCCGCAGCCAAAACAATGAAAGAATTGTTTCTTCCTGTTTACGGAAAAGCTGGGGGTTTTTTCGGTGTGAAAAGGACAGCGGGCGACAAAGTTGTTACCCGTTTTTTTTAGAGGTACGTGCGAATCGATTAAATCGACAATATCAACCCGCACTAACAGCTCATCAATAAATTCGCGAGGGATTCTACCGGACACACAGTGCTCCGACGACTGCAAGGATGCAGGAGATAGGGCAATGCGGAAGCGATTGCCAGGGAAAACCAGTAAAAAAACTATCCAGCTAGTGCAGCCTTGATTTTGATACTTACAACCGACATGTCGGCGCGCCCTTGCATTTTCGCTTTAAGCAAAGCCATGACCTTGCCCATATCTTTAACGGATTCTGCGCCGGATTCTGCAACAGCGTCTTTAACCATTAAATCAATTTCGGTTTCGGTCAGGGCTTGAGGCAGGAAATCCTGAATCACCGGAATTTCAGCCTCTTCAATGGCGACCAAGTCATGTCGACCAGCGTCCGCAAACTGCCTGATAGATTCGCGGCGCTGCTTGAGCATCTTGTCGAGAACTTGGATAACGCGCTCGTTATCCAAAACAATGCGTTCATCGACTTCTACTTGCTTAATGGCGGCCAAAATCAAGCGAATTACGCCTAGCCTTGCTTTGTCGCCGCCTTTCATGGCGGCTTTCATATCGTCCTTGATACGATCTGTTAACAAATCCATCGTATTAACCTTGGTTTTACAGTGCAGGGCGTCCGCGACGTAAGTTTTTCAGCGCATAACGTTCGCGCGCTAATTTCTTCAGGTGACGCTTAACAGCAGCCGCGCCTTTGCGTTTACGTTCTGCGGTTGGTTTCTCATAAAATTCGCGACGACGGACTTCTGCCAATACACCTGCTTTTTCACAAGCGCGTTTAAAACGGCGAATCGCAATATCAAATGGTTCGTTTTCTTTGATTTTTACTGACGGCATTATAATGACCCGAATATGTTAATATTTAAAAAGTTAGGATTGTTACATCCACTGAACAAACAGAACCCTTAATTATACCTTTACTTTTATAAATTTCAAAAATCAATGTACGTTTTAGGCATAGAAACCTCTTGTGACGAAACCGGCGTCGCGATTTATCACTCCGAACAAGGCCTGTGTAGCCATCTTTTATATAGCCAGGTTGACATGCATAGCGAATATGGCGGCGTTGTTCCCGAGCTGGCATCGCGCGACCATATTCGGAAATTAGTGCCGTTGATCAAGCAATGTCTAAAGGAAAGCGGCTTGACCGGCAGCGATATTGACGGCATCGCTTATACCGCAGGACCCGGCCTGATGGGGGCGTTGCTGGTTGGGGCGGCAACGGCCAGAAGTTTGGCTTGGACCTGGCAAGTGCCCGCCCTTGCCGTTCATCATATGGAAGGGCATCTGTTGGCGCCGATGTTGGAAGAAAACCCGCCGGAATTTCCATTTGTTGCGCTGCTGATTTCCGGGGGACATACCTTGCTGGTGCAGGTCGAGGGTATCGGCCGCTATCAGCTATTGGGCGAATCGCTTGATGATGCCGCCGGCGAGGCTTTTGATAAAACCGCGAAAATGCTGGGCTTGGGTTATCCCGGCGGGCCGAAGCTGTCCGCATTGGCAGAACAGGGTACGCCGCAGATTAAATTTCCCCGTCCTATGACCGACCGCCCCGGCTTGGATTTTAGTTTCAGCGGTTTAAAAACATTCACAATGAATACCATCAACGCCTCTGGAAAGACGGATCAGGACAAAGCCGATGTCGCCGCCGCATTCCAGCAAGCGGTTGCGGAGACGCTCAGCATTAAATGCAAGCGGGCCTTGCAGCAAACAGGTCTGAAACGATTGGTTATTGCCGGAGGCGTCAGCGCCAACAAGCAAATTCGCGCAAGCTTGACCCAAATGGTTGCCAAGGAAAACGCCCAGCTTTATTTTCCGAGGCTCGAATTTTGTACCGATAACGGCGCGATGATTGCTTATGCGGGGTGTCAGCGTTTAATGGCGGGTCAGCAACAAGGACTGGAAATTTATGCTCGCCCTCGCTGGCCGATTAGTGAGTTGGATTAGATCAGGCGAGAGGTACAAGGCGAAAATAAAGTTACGTAGGGTACGCATCGTATACCATTTCCCCAAACCACATCAGCTCAACAAAGGTACGTGATGCGGTACCCTACTTGGCTTTTTCGATAAGTCGTAGGATCGCGTGAATGGTTGCAAGGTAGTACTGAAACATCCATGGATACCAAATAGTGTAATCATATTCTTTTTGTTGATCTTCTTTATGATGTCGGATGCCAAATCTGTTGGCGATTTCAAAGAGATCCGCTTCGTCTTTTTTCATTATTAATACGGCCTTTGCTTGTGGTCGTAAATATTCGAGAACGTCAGCGAGGCTGCGCACTGCGACTCGTTGGTCATCTAGCGATGCGCGGCGATGATAAAACTTGTGAATAGCGAATTCCACAAGATTTACAACATTGGGTTTATCTGTAGAGGGAACGGAAGCATCCAATAGAGGAGCTATGTGCGCATCTGGAATGCTGACAACTTCACCGTGTGGCGATAAGGAGAAACCTTGGTCATATTTGTTGAGAATGCGGTTTATTTTATCTCGATACTCATTTCTCCCTTGTTCTTGATTAAATTTTGTTGCATGGATGCCACAGTTATTCCAGTCGTGGAAGTATTTTTCGGTAGGTTTCGAGATGTTTTGGTATATGAATTCGATGACGTCGAATAGATCATCCTCGGACCAATTATTGATGCTGCCGGGGAATGGCAAGAGATGAGGTTTGTTAAGTGTGAGAAGGATTTCACCCTGCAAGTCGATGCTGCAAGTGCCCGCATTGAAACCAGTATCAGTGCATTCGTATCCTAAAGACTCCTGTAAGTATCCTTCGTTAATTAAGCTTCGTAGAAGTGTCTCAAGGATTTCTTTGAGTTTATCAAGGTCAAGATGCATTTCTCCTGGTGCGCGGCCCGCACGTTCGGAAAAGTATTTTTTATTCATATCTAGAGCCTTATCTGATAAGCCAAGTAGGGGGACGCACAGCGTACCCTACGAGGTGGAATATTGACTAAACATTGTTTACCAGCATGATTTTTAGCCTTTAGCCTTTAGCCTTTAGCCTTGCTCGACTCTTCCCCAGCCAGCAGCCGCTGAATATTGCTCTTATGCCGCCACAACAAGAAAACCATCATAACCAGGGAAGCGGCAACAATAGCCTCGTTTCCAACTATAAACCAGGCAAAAACGGGTGATAAGATCGAGGCGACTAATGCGGACAAGGATGAAATCTTGCCCAGCTTATAAACCAGGTACCAGGTTGCCATGAACGCAAGACCGAGCGCCCAGAAAAAACCGAGCAATACGCCGACCGATGTTGCAACGCCCTTGCCGCCTTTAAAACCGAAAAACACCGGATAAAGGTGGCCTATAAAAGCGGCCAAGCCGGTCGCAGCAACTAACTCGGCGGGCAGTCCCAATACATTCGCGGCATAGACCGGAAGTAATCCTTTCAGCGAATCACCCAGCAGGGTAATCGCCGCCGCTTTTTTTCCGCCGATGCGCATCACGTTGGTCGCACCGGGATTGCCCGAACCCTGTTCGCGGGGGTCCGGCAAGCCCATCAGGCGACAAATAATAATTGCACTGGAAATTGAGCCTATCAGGTAGGCAGCCGGAACAAACAACCATTCAACCATTGAGTAACCTTTTCATCATCAGAACTTGTAAGCAAAGGGCGTTTCCCTGATACTTACCGCTTTTAAAAAACACGCATCATAACCGGAAAACACAATGGACATCATATTTTTAGGCGGGTTGGAAATTGAAACTATCATCGGTATTTATGACTGGGAAAGAGTGACCAAACAAACCGTCATTCTTGATATTGAGATGGCTTTCGATATTCAAAAAGCCGCCGAAACCGATGATATTCAATACACGCTTGATTACAAAACCGTTTCTCACCGCATTATTTCTTTTGTCGAGGCCAGCCAGTTTTTGCTGGTCGAGAAATTAATCTCGGAAATAGCCGATATTATCCGTAACGAATTTAATGTGCCTTGGGTGAAAATAACCCTGAATAAAAAAGGTGCGATCCGCGGCGCCAGTGATGTCGGTATTATCATTGAGCGTGGAGAAAGAACATCGTGACCCGAGGCTACATCAGCATCGGTAGCAACATAAACAAGGATGAACATGTCCCAGCCAGCCTGCGGGCGCTTGAACAAACTTTTGGCGAACTGACCGTTTCAAGTATTTATGAATCCGAACCGGTCGGCTTTACCGGCGATGTTTTCTACAATCTTGTGGTCGGTTTCGATTCCGATTTGGAAGTGAAAGCGGTTGCCAAGCAACTCAGGCAAATTGAGCTGGATAACGGCCGCACGCGCGACAGCCGGAAATTTGCGGCGCGCACCCTCGATCTGGACCTGATTTTATACGGCGACCTGATTGTCAATGATGGCCGCTTGCAAATACCAAGGGATGAAATTGAACATTACGCCTTTGTGCTTGAGCCTTTGGCGGAAATTGCCCCGAGTTTGCAACATCCTGTCAGTCACATCAGCTACGCCGAGCTTTGGGAACAATTCGACAAGACCGATCTCAGGCAACAGCGCGTCGCACCGTGCTGGGCTTCAACAAAATAGGGTGCGCCCGCCATCGACGGTCAGTATCTGTCCGGTGATGTAACCGGCATCCTTAATCAAAAAAAGCACGGCTTTGGCAATATCAAGCGGTTCGCCGCTACGCTTTAAAGCCACCCGTTGCAGTATTTCCAGTTTGGCCTGTTCGGATAGATCGTTATCAGGCCAGAGTATCGCTCCCGGAGCCACGCCATTGACCCTGACCGCCGGTCCCAGCTCCTTGGCTAAAACCTTGGTCATGGCGGCCAGTCCGGCTTTTGAAATACTGTACACGGGATAACCGCTTAAGCCCCGTTCGGCATGGATGTCGATAATATTGACGATGCAGCCCTTATTGTCGGCCAAGGTTTTCGCCAAGGCTTTCGCCAGGAAAAACGGCGCTTTTAAATTGCCCCCCAATAATTCATCCCATTGTCGTTCGGTCACATCGGATATAGCCGTCGGATAAAAGGATGAGGCGTTATTGACCAGCACATCGATGCCGCCCCAGGCCAAGCAAGCTTCTTTGGCAACGGCCTCCAGCTCGGCCATGTTCAGTAAATCGGCCTGCATGATTTTTGCCGAACCCGGACGCTGTTGATTCAACTCGTCGCAAAGCTGCTGCGCTTCCGCTGTCGAAGACCGGTAATGCAGAAAAACATTACAGCCCTCGCTATGCAGTAGCCGCGCGCAAGCTGCGCCTATGCGCTTGGCGGCGCCGGTAATCAATGCGTTTTTTGTAAGACCATTCATTGAGATTGTATAGCGGCGTTATCGTGGAATTTCATTAAAGATAGGTAAATTTTGTTAAAAAGCATAAAAGATTACCTGATTGTAAAGATGCTTCAGCTAACGCAAAACACTTCGTCATTCCGGCATGGATGCCGGAATCTAGGGCCAGGGATGGTGACTATTCATGGCACCCGTATCCGATTTAGGCATTATGCCAAGTCATACATTCACATCCGTGTGACTGGATACTGGCATCCATGCCGGTATCCAGCGCCATGGACGGTAACTTGCCGATACCATTGCTGCATGATTTAGGCTCGATACCCGTCCATAGCTTCACATCCATGTGACTGGATTCCGGCATCCCTGCCAGAATGACGAACTTTTTAGCGCTAGCTGAAGCATCTAGCTAATCAAGAAGAACTTTAAGGTTACTCTTGCTGAGCCAGACTTTTACTCGCCACTTCGTAAACATCTTTGGAAATCGCTTCGGTGGTTATAATCCGTTCCAGTTGCGCTTTCATCAACGCTTGCCGGCCTTCGTCATATCTGCGCCACGCCGTTAACGCGCCGACCATGCGCGAGGCAACCTGCGGATTCAAGGTGTTCAGCGCGATAATCCGGTCGGCGAGAAATCGATAGCCTTGTCCGTTGGCCGCGTGAAAATGCAGCGGGTTAGATTGGCTGAACGCGCCGATCAATGACCTGACCCGGTTTGGATTTTTTAGATCGAACGCAGGATGCTGCATTAACGCCAGCACGGTCGCAAAGGTGTCGGGCATGCTGCTGGAGGCTTGCAGCGCGAACCATTTGTCTATAACCAGCGCTTCCGATTGCCATTGATGGTAAAAACTGTCCAGACACTGCTGTTTGGCAGGATGCGGGTTATTAACAATGACCGTCAGCGCCGCCATTTGATCGGTCATGTTCTTGGCGGTGTTGAATTGCTGCTGCGACAGTTGATGAATGTCTTTGTTTTCCAGCTTGCTTAGATAGCTTAAGCAGGTGTTTTTGATGCGTCTGCGACCGATTGCGCCGGCGTCGAATTTGCCGGACTCATCCCGATGATTATCCAGATATAAAGCCTGGAGCTGTGTTTGCAGCTGCTCGGCCAAAGCCAGCGTGACAAATTCGCGGGCGGCATGGATGGCTTCTACATCGACAACCTGCATTTGTTCGGCCAGATAGGTTTCCGAGGGCAGGCTTAACAGTAAAGAAAAATATGACAAGTCGTCCCACGGTTGTTCCAGCACCTGTTTAAAGGCATTAATTATAATGGGATTGACCTGCATGTCTCTGCCGTTTTGCAGGTCGGCAATCAGCCCCGTAATGATCTGTCCGGCCAATTGCTGCCCGGCTTCCCAGCGATTAAAGGTGTCGCTGTCGTGGCTTAACAAGAATGCCGACTCTTCCAGGCTGCGTTCCATCACCAGTTTAACCGGCGCTGAAAAGCCTCTTAAGATAGAAACCACCGGCTGCTCGGCTAAACCTTCAAAGATAAAGGCTTGTTCTGACTGGGTGAGTTGCAGGATGACTTCGTCTGTTTTGGGGCTTTGTAGGGGCGGATTTATCCGCCCTGGGCGACTGAAGTCGCCCCTACCGTCGCTCCCGTAATCTTGCAAACTGCAAAGCGCGACGCTGCCGTCTTTATTAAGCAAGCCCACAGTGACTGGAATGTGCAGCGGTTCTTTGACCGCTTGTCCTGGCGTCGGCGGGCAGCTTTGGCTGAGGGTTAAGGTCAGGGTTTGTGCAGAGGGATCATAGTGCTGCTGAACGGTCAATACCGGTGTTCCGGCCTGGGCGTACCAGCGGCGGAATTGGGTCAAATCAATATCGTTGGCGGCTTCCATGGCGCTGACGAAATCATCGCAAGTCACCGCCTGTCCGTCATGGCGCTCAAAATACAAATCGCTGCCTTTACGGAAGCCTTCCGCGCCGACCAGTGTACGGATCATGCCTACCACTTCCGCGCCTTTTTCATATACGGTCACGGTGTAAAAGTTATTGATTTCTATGTAAGCATCAGGGCGTATCGGATGCGCCAACGGTCCTGCGTCCTCGGGAAACTGGCGGGTGCGCAGCATGTTGACATCTTCGATGCGTTTGACGGCCTTGGAAGTGCGGTCGCCGGTAAATTCCTGGTCGCGGAATACCGTAAAGCCCTCTTTCAGACTGAGCTGGAACCAGTCCCGGCAGGTGATGCGGTTGCCGGTCCAGTTATGGAAATATTCATGGCCGATAACGGCTTCGATATGTTCATAATCAAAGTCAGTCGCGGTATCGGGTCGTGCCAGCACGAATTTGGTGTTGAATACGTTAAGCCCTTTGTTTTCCATCGCACCCATGTTGAAGTGGCTGACGGCGACGATCATGTATAAATCCAGATCGTATTCGCGGCCGTACACCTGTTCATCCCAGTGCATGGCGTTTTTCAGCGATTCCATGGCATGGTCGCATTTATCGATGTCGTGCTTTTCGACAAAGATTTGCAAATCGATGTCGCGGCCGGATTGCGTGGTAAAGCGATCTGCGATGCATTCGAGTTGTCCGGCAACCAGCGCGAACAAATAGCACGGCTTGTTGAACGGGTCTTCCCAAGTTACCCAGTGGCGATTATCCGATAATTCCCCTTGGGCGATTTTGTTGCCGTTGGATAATAAAACCGGATAACGGTCTTTGTCGCCGACCAAGGTGGTGGTGAACAGCGTCATCACATCGGGGCGATCCAGAAAATAGGTGATTTTCCTGAAGCCTTCCGCCTCGCACTGGGTGCAGAGCATGCCGTTGGACAGATACAGGCCTTCCAGGGCGGTGTTGGCTTTCGGGTTAATCGCGTTTTCGATGCTCAGCGCAAAACGTTGCTGCTGAGGGACTTCATGAATGATTAACGAGTCCTGGGTTTGCAGGTATTGAGCTTTGCTTAAGTCGTCATTATCCAGGTTAACACTGAGCAATTTCAGGTTTTCACCCGCCAAGGTCAGCGATGTGTCGCGCGACTGGCTGGCCGGATTGCGGCTCAGGGTGAGTCGCGAGCTGACCAGGGTGTTTTCGTCATCCAGGGCAAAATTCAAGGCGACGCTGTGAATCAGGTATTCGGGGACGGTGTAGTCTTTTAGATAGATGGTTTGTGGATTAGGGTCGCGCATTATTTATACCTGCTGTTGTGATCGGAAGATCTGATGTTTGGAGCGGCGAACAGCGCGATTAACAGCCAGGCTGTTAAAAAGCAAACGCCGCCGAAAGGAGTGATCATGCCTAGCCAGGTATGATTGAGTAGGGCCAGGGCATACAGGCTGCCGGAAAACAGCAGTATGCCCGCGAACATCAACCATCCCGCCCAGTGTAATAGTTTGGAGTCGGGCGCTTGTCGACGGATCAGGGCAACGCCGATCAGGCCCAGCGCGTGGTACATTTGATAGGTCGCGCCGGTCTGGTAGACGGTCAACATTTCCGGGCTGATGACGGTTTTTAAGCCGTGAGCGCCGAATGCGCCCATGCCGACGCCGATGAATGCGCTTAACGCGCCGAGCGATAAAAAGATAGACTTCATCATTTTTCCATCAGTCTGGGCATCAGCTGCACCAGATTACAGGGGCGGGTGCGGTGATCCAATTGTTCCTTGATCAGCGCATCCCAAGCGGTGCGGCAGGCTCCCGATGAGCCGGGCAGGCAGAAGATGTAGGTCGCATTGGCGACGCCGGCAATCGCTCGGGACTGGATGGTTGAGGTTTTAATGTCCTGATAGGACAGCATCCTGAAGATTTCGCCGAAACCGTCCAGCAGCTTGTCCAGTAGCGGCGCAACCGCCTCGGGCGTGCCGTCCCTGCCGGTGACGCCGGTGCCGCCGGTGCTGATCACGACATTAATATCAGCTGCGGCAATCCAGTTTGAAACGGCCGCCCTGATTTGATAAATGTCGTCAGGCACTATTTTCTTTTCGATAACCTGATGACCTGCCTCGGTTGCGCGTTCCGCCAGGGTTTTGCCGGATACGTCGTCGGCATCGGTGCGGCTGTCGGAAACGACCAGTATCGCGATGTTAAGGGGGATGAAGTTTCTATCTGTAGTCATGTTTTAAGAAAGGTTCAAGGTTCAATGTTCAAGGTCAAAGGTTCAAAAGCACACTCCTTGTACCTTGAACCTTTGGCCTTTCAGCTGATTACTTTAACACAACAAAGAATCCTTCCTGTCCTCGCTGGATGTTAATCAGCAAAGCGCCGTTCGGATCGATCACTTGTTGTAATTCATCAAGATTGCGAACGCGATAACGATTTGCCGATACGATGACGTCGCCGGGGCGCAAGCCTGTTCGCCAGGCATTAGACGCGGTGTCGATTTTTTCGATCAAAACGCCTTCAACCTGGTTTTTTAGCGGCGAGCTTAACAGCGTGCCTTGCAAGGTACGATGCAGCTTTTCTCCTGCCAGTTGCGGCAGTTCCTGCTTGCCGATCGTTGCGGTAACCTGTTTCTTTTCATTGTCGCGAAAGTATTCCAGCTCAACCTTATCGCCGATTTGCATCAGGCCGACGATATTGCGTATGTCATGGCTGTTTTTAATGGAGCGGCCATTGGCTGCAACAATGATGTCGCCCGGTTCAAGTCCTGCTTTTGCGGCGGGTGAATTGCTTTCAATCCGGCTGATCGCTGCTCCCTGTTTGTTTTTTAAATTAAACGCATTGACCAGTTCGGGCGTCAGGTCCTGGGTGGTGACGCCCAGCAAGCCGCGCCGAACTTCGCCGTGTTTGATCAGCGATTCCTTGATGGTCATGACCATATTGGAGGGAATCGCAAAACCGATGCCGACATTGCCGCCGGTGGGTGCGAGGATTGCGGTATTCATGCCGACCAGTTCTCCGCGCAGGTTAACCAGCGCGCCGCCTGAATTGCCGGGGTTGATTGAGGCGTCGGTCTGGATAAAATCTTCGTAGCCTTCTATGCCCAGGCCGGAACGTCCCAAGGCGCTGACGATGCCTGAGGTTACGGTCTGTCCCAAGCCGAACGGGTTGCCGATAGCGACAACAAAATCGCCGACTCTCAGTTGGCTGGAATCGGCAATCGGCAGCATGGTTAGGTTCTCGGCAGGAATCCGGATGATGGCGACATCCGCCTCGGGGTCGGTGCCGACCAGCGTAGCGGAAAGCTGGCGGCCGTCGTTCAGGGTCACCATGATTTTATCGGCTTTATCGATAACATGGTTGTTGGTCAGAACCAAGCCTTGGCCGCTGTCGATAATGACGCCTGACCCTAAGCTGTTTTTTTGCTGTTGGCGCTGCTGGTTGGGAACATTAAAAAACTGGCGAAAAACCGGGTCCTGCATCAGCGGATTCTCGCTGACCAGAATATTGGTCGAGGTTGAAATGTTGACCACCGCAGGCATGCTGCGTTCCAGCATGGGGGCCAGAGACGGCAATGCCTGTCCTTCCGCGTAGAGCGGTAAGCCTGCTTGTGCAGTTGGGGCTATGCACAAGTAAACGGGTAATAAAGTTATCAAGAATAGCTGTTTTGCTGATTGAGTATTCATCATGGTTTTCCGGTGTTTGTGAAACATGCGCAATCTATAATATATGAGTGAAAATGTTTAATACAAGGTATGTTAAAGTAGATTTTTTACACAATCAGCCTGTCATTTAACTGTTATCTTGCTTAAAATATTCAAATGACCGTAGATGTCGATTCTGAAGATGGGCTGATTATTCGTAAGCTAATTCCGCTCGCAACATTGCCGGGTGCGCGGTTTAATGCGCTATGCGCCGACATGACGGTCGAACAAATACAAGACGGTTTTTTGTTTAAAAAAGGCGATGTATCCCCCCAGCTTGTTTATCTGATAAGCGGCGAGGTTACTCTTCAGGCGGCTGGACTGGTTGTTGAAGTCATTGCGGCCGGCAGTGATTCCGCCAAGTTTGCGCTGGCGCACCAGATCCCAAGAAAAATCGATGCAGTCGCGAACGGAAGAGTGCGTTTTTTGCGGCTGAATGCGGATATTGTTAATAATCCACTCTCCCTTGCTTATAAAGAGGACAACAGTTACATGGTCATTGACGAGACTGAGGGCGATCCGGACGACTGGATGACAGCGTTATTAAGGTCGCCTATTTTTCAACGTCTTCCCCCCGCTAATTTGCAAAAAATCTTAATGAGTCTGGAAGTCGTTCATTTTAAGGCGGGCGAAATCATACTCGAACAGGGGGGCGCCGGGGATTATTATTATCTGATTAAACAGGGGCAATGCCTGTTAACGCGTAAGCCGTCGCCCAACGCAAAAGAAATTAAATTAGCCCAGCTGGCAAATGGCGATACGTTTGGCGAAGATGCGTTGCTTTCCGGCGCGACCAGAAACGTAACCATTACGGCGTTGACGGATATTGTTTTATTGCGCTTGGGCAAGCAGCAATTCATATCCTTAATAAAAGAGCCTTCTTTAAAGTTTGTCGATGAGGCGGGCATGCGGGAGGCTGTGTCGCGAGGGGTGCTGCTGCTGGATGTTCGTTCGCAGGATGAATATGAGAACCAGCGTCTTGATGGGAGTATCAATGCGCCTTTTTTCTCCTTAAGGATGCAGCTTAAGGCAATAAGCCATGAAAGGCCCGTCGTGGTCGTTTGCCAGGATGGCAGGACCAGTGAGGCTGCCGCATTTTTATTGCTCAGGCATAAAATTGACGCAATGATTTTGAGCGGCGGGATGGACAGTCTTGCGGCATTCGCGCCATCATCTTCCCCTGAGAGAAAGTCGAATATTGCGCCTGAGTCGGAAAATGAAGCGCCTCTTTCCGGAGATGGTCGGGTTGAAAGTAATGACGAGAAGCGGTCCTCCCCTATATTGGAGAATCAGGTAAGCGCGCTTAAGCTTGAAAATGAAGCGCTTAAAAGCGCCAATCAACAGCTCAATGAGAAGTGCATGCAGCTGGAATTCGACAAGCAAAATGCGGAAAAGCAATGTCGAATACTGCATAAGCAGATGGAGAAGCTAACCCAGGTGCTGGATAGGCTAAAAGGAGTGTAGGACGGGTCGCCTGTCGGGCATAAAAGCGGCAGAGTAACCCGGCGGTCATAATTGCAGTTGCCGGGTTACGATATGCTGGGTTTGTGCCTGGGAGGCAGTTGCCGGGAGCGCCAAAAGCAGGCGCTTCAGGAATGCAAACCGAAAAGAAGTTGTTAAAGCCAAATAATTATTTGATTTTTGCTTCTTTGTAAATAACGTGTTTACGAACAACAGGATCAAATTTTTTGATCTCCATTTTTTCGGGCATAGTCCGTTTGTTTTTTGTTGTTGTATAAAAGTGTCCGGTTCCTTCGGTCGAAATCAGTTTAATTTTATCGCGCATTTTTTTATCCTCTTAAGAGATGTCGCCGGCTTTACGTAAATCCGCAAGAACGGCATCAATACCTTTCTTGTCGATGATACGCATGCCTTTGGTGGAAATTCTGAGGCGAACCCAGCGGTTTTCGCTCTCTACCCAGAATCTGTGGTGTTGCAGATTCGGACAAAAGCGTCTTTTAGTTCTGTTGTTAGCGTGTGAAACGTTGTTACCTGTAACTGGGCGTTTGCCTGTTACTTGACATACTCTGGACATGATTAACCCCTAATGCGTGCCTAAATTCAAAAGTTAGCCGAGCTTTATACCAAAAAATCTTTTCAAGGTAAATAACAATCTATAAAATGGATAAGATGAAAGGTTCGAGGCGCAAGGTTAAAGGTGTATATTTTTAGCTTTGCGCCTTTAACCTTGCACCTTTTGCCTAAAGCACTTATCAGGAAAAAATAATGCCCATTAAGCTCGGCATGGTCATGGATTCCATCGACCATATCAACATCAAGAAAGATACCAGTTTTGCCATGTTACTCGAAGCGCAATCCAGAGGTTGGGAGCTGCATTACATGGAGCTGAACGACTTGTTCCTCCGAAACGGCAGGGCGTATGCCAGAACGCGGACGATTAAAGTTCAGCGCGATGAAAAAAGCTGGCACGAGTTTACGGCGGAGCAGGACATTCCTCTGGACGAGCTGGATGTGATCATGATGCGCAAGGATCCGCCTTTCGATCAGGAATATATTTACGCAACCTACTTGCTGGAACGCGCGGAAAGCATGGGCGTTTATGTGGTCAACAAACCGCAGTCGTTGCGGGATGCCAACGAAAAGCTTTTTACCGCCTGGTTCCCGCAATGCTGCGCGGAGACGTTGGTGGCCAGGGAGCCTCACAGAATCAGGGATTTTTTGCTGGAGCAGGGCGAAATCATTTTAAAACCGTTGGACGGCATGGGCGGTACCTCGATTTTCCATCTGCGCCAGGGCGACCCCAATCTTAGCGTGATTCTGGAAACCATGACCCAGTACAACAGCCGCTACGTGATGGCGCAAAAATACCTGCCGCAAATTGTCGACGGCGATAAGCGTATCTTGCTGGTTAACGGCGAAGTCATACCCTATGCGCTGGCCCGCATTCCCGCCCAAGGCGAAACCCGCGGCAATCTGGCTGCGGGCGGACGCGCCGAAGGCCGACCACTGACCGATCGGGATCGCTGGATTGCCGAGCAGGTCGGGCCTACATTACGTGACAAAGGTCTGGTTTTTGTCGGCATTGATGTGATTGGCGACACGCTCACCGAAATTAATGTCACCAGCCCCACCTGCGTTCAGGAATTGGATCGCCAATTTGGCTTGAATATTTGCGGTCAATTAATGGATCATATTGAAACGACCCTGCAATGAGAGAAAATCAGGTAATGTTTGATCCGCCTGCGCCGCTGTCTAATAACGACTCGTTATTGATCGCCTTATTTTTAGCGGCTGTCATTCATGTTGTGATCGGATTGGGGATAAATTTCACCGCGCCGCATCCGGAGCAAGTCAGCCGGTCTATCGATATTACTTTGGTCAATATGCCGGCCCAAAAAGCGCCTGAACAGGCGCAATTGTTGGCTCAGGAAAATCAGATCGGTGCGGAGGAGCAAAGCAGGAAGCCGGAGCCGCCTCCGCAACAACCGCCCGTCAAAGACGATAGCCAAGCCAAGCCGATACAAAAGAACGCGCCCGAACCCAGCGAACCCAAAGCGGCGAAAAAACTGATCACCCAGAAAAAGGCGGAAAAAAAGATCGTTACCGCAAACAAAAAACCGGAGACCGGGCAGCAAACTGAAAAGCGCCCGCAACTGACGGCCGAGATGCTACAGCAACAAATTGCCCAATTGGGCACCGAAATCAGGCTCAACCAGCAAACTGCCGAGCAAACCAAGATAAAATTTGTTGATTCGGTGAGCACCCATAAATACGTCGCCGCCCAATACATGAAAGATTGGGAAGACAAAGTGGAGCGTACCGGCAACCTTAACTATCCGGAAGTGGCGGCGAAGAAAAATTTTTCCGGCACCTTAACCATGGATGTCGGCATTAAAGCGGACGGCAGCATTTACAGCATACGCATCAACCAGTCTTCGGGAAATCCGGAATTGGATGAGGCCGCTAAAAAAATTGTCCGGATGAGTGCGCCTTTTGCGCCATTACCCGGAGACTTGCGAAAAGAGCTTGATGTGCTGGTGATCACCCGGGTTTGGAAATTTTCCGATGAATCAGGTATGTCCGCGCGGTAAGCAGTAAATAGACCAGCCTGTCCTGGGCTTGTCGACGGGCGGAAGCGCTTGTTTTCGCTTCGCCAAACAGGCTTATTTGGGGCTGCGAGACTGGTAATGCCGGGGTTTATAACATTTCGGACGCATCAGTCATGACCGCACGATAAACATTTGCTTAAGTCATCATAAACTTTGATACTAATACCCATGAACCAAGCTACCTACTTAACCGACCAGTTTATTATCGCCATGCCCAATCTGGCGGACCCCAATTTTTTCCATACGGTTGCCTATTTGTGCCAGCACAATAAGGACGGTGCATTAGGCATTGTCATCAACAGGCCGACAGACATGAAGTTGGGTGAAATTTTCAAACAGATGGATATAAACGTCACAGTGCCCGCTACGGCTGAAACGCCGGTTTTTGCCGGCGGCCCGGTGCAACAGGAACGCGGCTTCGTGGTGCATACTTCCGGCGGCGACTGGCATGCGACCATGGCTGTTTCTGAGACTATTTCCCTAACCACATCCCGTGATGTGCTTGAAGCCATTGCCGTAGGCGAGGGCCCGGAGCAGTATCTGGTGGCCTTAGGTTATGCCGGTTGGGGCGCCGGGCAATTGGAAAAAGAAATCATGGACAATTCATGGCTTAACACGCCTCCCGGTAAACAAGTGTTGTTCGATACACCGGTTAACTTGCGTTGGAGCGCGGCCGCCGACCAGATCGGCATTGATATTAATTTGTTAACCGCTCCGGCAGGACATGGCTGATGCCAGGCAATATTCGTTTGAACACTCGCCGGACGCCGCACCTGCTTCCGGCAGGTTTGCGGCATGCATATCATTGCTGGCGATCGCCGCACTTGTTCCAGACAAGTCAGCGGCATACACACCATCCTTGGCGATATAAACGATGCAAGACCCCTTATTAGCCAAAAGCAGCGCCGACACCTATTTAGGTTTCGATTTCGGCACTAAAAAAATAGGCGCAGCCGTCGGTCAAACCACCACTACTACCGCAAGCCCGCTGCAAACCATTCGTTCGATCAATCAAAACCCCAATTGGGACATCATCGGCAAGCTGATACAAGAATGGCGCCCGGCCGGTTTGGTGGTCGGCATCTCAAAGCAGGCCGACGGTTCGGACAACCCGGTAACGCCGCGCATGCTAAAATTTTGCAGACAGCTGGAAGGGCGTTATCAACTGCCGGTTTTTCAGCAGGACGAGACCCTGTCGACATTCGAAGCCAAACAACTGTTGTTTGACGAAGTCAACGTCAGCGCAGGCAAGCTTTGGGAAGTGCAAGACCAACTCGCCGCCCAGCTTATCTTGCAAACCTGGCTAAACGACCGTACAACAAAAGGATCATTAAGTGTTAAAAATTCCTGAATTATTAAATAACCTGGAAGCCGAGCTAAAACGTATTATCGACGAGCGGCAGCTGGTTAATCCGTTGATGATAGGCATCCGTACCGGCGGCGTGTGGATTGCCGAGCACATGCACCGGCGTTTAAATATCAGCGAACCGTTGGGATTGCTGGACATCTCATTTTACCGGGACGACTTTTCGCAAATCGGCGTCAATCCCAATGTAAAGCCCAGCCAGTTGCCGCCGCATATTGAAGGCCGCGACATTATCCTGATCGATGATGTTTTTTATACCGGCAGAACCATCCGCGCGGCAATGAACGAAATTTTCGATTACGGCAGGCCGAACCAGATCGTTTTGGCGGTGTTGATAGAACGCGACGGCAGGCAAATCCCGCTTAACCCTGATTGCGTCGGCGCAAGGATCACCTTAAATGCCGATCAACGGATCAAACTGACCGGGCCGGAACCCTTGGCCGTTCACCTGGAAACTATTGACGCGGTGGCATAAGCAATGACGGATAACCTGCAATTAAATGCGGAAGGCAAGCTTAAGCACTTTCTGACCATTGAAGGCCTGAGCAAGAGCTTATTGACGGAAATTCTCGATACCGCCGAATCGTTCGCCGGTATGTCCGAGCATCAGGTTAAAAAAGTGCCTCTGTTGCGCGGCAAAACCATCGTCAACCTGTTTTTTGAAAACAGCACCCGCACCCGCACGACCTTCGAGCTGGCCGCCACGCGGCTGTCCGCCGATGTAATCAACATGAATATCGCGACTTCGGCAACCTCAAAAGGCGAAAGCCTGCTCGACACCATACGCAACCTGGAAGCCATGTTTGTCGACATGTTTGTGGTGCGTCATGCGCTCAGCGGCGCGGCGCACTTTATCGCCCAACAGACCGCAGCGCATATCAGCGTCATCAACGCCGGAGACGGACAACACGCCCATCCGACCCAGGCCATGCTGGATATGTTCACCATACGCCAGCTCAAGCCGGATTTTTCCAGCCTCAGGGTGGCTATTATCGGCGACATATTGCATTCCAGAGTGGCGCGCTCGGAGATCCAGGCCTTAAACACCTTGGGCGCAGCTGAAGTCAGGGTGATTGCGCCCAAAACCTTGCTGCCCGCGCATGTGGAAAGTCTGGGCGTGAGTGTGTCGCATAATTTGACCGAAGGGCTGAAAGATATTGATGTGGTGATGATGTTGCGCTTGCAGAAAGAACGCATGACTTCGGCGCTACTGCCCAGCGAGAGCGAATATTTCAAATGTTTCGGACTCACCGAAGAGAAACTGAAAATCGCCAAACCCGATGCCATCGTCATGCATCCAGGCCCGATCAACCGGGGCGTGGAAATCGATTCCAAAGTCGCGGACGGTCCGCAGTCGGTGATACTCAAGCAAGTCAGCAACGGCATCGCCGTGCGCATGGCGGTCATGGCGATGGCGATGCAAAAGCAGGGAGCGACAGCATGATGTTACGCATAGATAAGGGAAGAATCATCGACCCTGCAAACAACATAGACCGCATCGGTTCCGTTTATATCGCAGACGGCAAGATTATTTCCGTGACTGAGGAACCGGCCGGTTTTAAGCCGGATACCGTCATCGATGCCGAAAATCAAATCGTATGCCCCGGTTTTATCGATTTAAGCACCCGCTTGCGGGATATGGGCCACAGCCGCAAAGCGACTTTTAAAAGCGAAGTGCTTGCCGCAGCCGCAGCCGGTATCACCACCCTGTGCCTGCAACCGGATACCGTACCGGTCATCGACACGCCTGCCGTTGTCGAGCTGATCAAGGAGCTGGCGGAAAAAGCCGATTATCCGCAAATCTATGCCGTCGGCGGGCTCACCCAAAAACTGGACGGCGCGGAACTGAGCTCCATGTTGTCGCTTAAACAGGCGGGCTGCATTGCCGTCGGTAATGCCAATCAGCCGGTCAAAAACCTGTTGATATTAAGACGGGCCATGGAATATGCGGCCAGCCACGATTTATTGCTGATGTTTCGACCCAATGATTTTTGGCTGAGCAATAACGGTTGCGCGCATGAAGGCGCAGTCGCCACCCGCTACGGCTTGCCCAGTACGCCGGAAGCCGCCGAAACCATTGCCCTGGCGCAATGCCTGGAATTGGCCGAGCTGACCGGTTGCCGCGTGCATTTCGGCCAGTTAAGCTGCAAACGTTCGGTAATTAAAATCCATCAAGCCAAAAAATACGGCTTGAAGGTCAGCGCCGATGTCGCCATTCATCAGCTGCACCTGACCGAAAACGACATGACGCCTTTCGACAGCGCCTATCATGTACAGCCGCCATTACGTACCGAGGCGGATAAGCAGTATTTAAGAAAAGGCCTGGCCGGAAGCACCCTGAACAGCATCTGTTCCGATCATCAGCCGCATGATTTGGATGCCAAGCTGGGGGCGTTCCCCGAGACCGAGCCGGGCATGTCATCGCTGGAAACCCTGTTGCCGTTAATGCTCAAACTGGTCGCGCAGCACGCCATCACGCTGGAACAGGGCATCGCCTGCTTAAGCGCCAATCCGGCGCGAGTACTGCGCTTGAATAGCGGCGCGTTAACGCCGGGCTTTTCGGCCGACGTGTGTATTTTCGACCCGGAACTCGACTGGCAGGTTAATGCGGAAAACTGGAAAAGCCAGGGCGTCAACACGCCGTTCTGGGGCCAAACCCTGAAAGGGCGGGTAACCCATACCTTGCAGGCCGGCAGGATTATTCACCGGTTATAGCGTCAGAAGATATTTGTCCACGAAAAGCACGAAAGACACGAAAATACTGCATCGTTAAGTAAGATTTGCTTCGTTCGCCCTGCTATCGAATGGGGCTCACTTCGCCCTCGGAGCGTGAGGATAATTACGATGACGTACGGCACATTTTTTAGACATTTTCGTGCTTTTCGTGCCTTTCGTGGACCATGTATAAAAATCAATTAATAACGGAAATACACAAACATGATGCAAAAAAGAACAGCTCACCAGATCGCCGATGTGCTGATTGAGGCTCTGCCCTATATCCAGCGTTTTAAAGGCAAAACCATCGTGGTTAAATTCGGCGGCAACGCCATGGTTGACGAAGAACTCAAACACAGCTTCGCACGGGACATCGTGCTGATGAAACTGGTCGGCTTAAACCCGATCGTGGTTCACGGCGGCGGCCCGCAAATCGGTCAACTGCTGGAAAAACTCGGTAAAACCACCGGCTTTGTCGACGGCATGCGGATCACCGACAGCGAAACTATGGACGTGGTTGAAATGGTGCTGGGCGGGTTGGTCAACAAGGAGATTGTCAATCTAATCAACATGCATGGCGGCAAAGCGGTCGGATTGACCGGTAAGGACGGCAATTTCATCCGCGCCAAAAAACTGCATCTTACTCCCCGCGACAAGCTTGCCCCGGAGATTATCGATTTGGGTCATGTCGGCGAAGTGAGCAGCATAGATCCGGCGGTTCTCGATATGCTCGGAGCCAGTGATTTTATCCCGGTTATCGCACCGATCGGGGTCGGCGATGACGGGCATTCCTACAACATCAATGCCGATCTGGTCGCCGGAAAAATCGCCGAGCAATTGAAAGCCGAGAAACTGATTTTACTGACCAATATACCGGGCATTCTGGATAAGCAGGGCGAGCTGCTGACCGGCTTGTCGATTAAAAAGACCGAGGAGCTTATCGCCGACGGCACCATTTCCGGCGGCATGATCCCTAAAACCCGTTGCGCGACAGATGCGATCAAAGGCGGCGTCACCAGTGTGCATATTATTGACGGCCGAGTCGATCATGCGGTGCTGCTGGAGCTGTTTACCGATCAGGGTGTTGGGACTTTATTGCTTAAGGGGTAGTTTTTAAGGTTTTTTTCACCACGAACGACTGCAAGGACGCAGGAAGTAGAGCAACGCATGGAGCAGTTGCCGAGGCACGAAGAACACGAAGGAAAAGTTAAAGTAAAACGTTGTGTTTTAATACTGGAGTGTGGGATGTGCTGAACGCAGTGAAGCGCATCAATATCACGAGCGGTGCGCTTCGTGCCTCAGTGCATCGTACGACCCTGATTGCCCGTTCTGTTCGGGGATTGCATTGTGGATCCGTGCGATGCTCGACAAGCCAGGTAGGGTGCGCTGCGCGTACCTTAAAGCCTAACGTATCAATCATGATCTAAGAACCTATGCCGTGTTAGACTTAATCTCGTCCACAATGCGGTACGCGCAGCGTACCCTACAATTTTGATACTTTTCGGTGTTCTGCTTATGTCCCATTTTCGGCGCGCTTATGTTCCCGGCGGTTCCTTCTTCTTTACTGTGGTAACGGAACGACGCGCACCGATTCTTTGTACTGTACCTTCCGTGTTTTCCTACGCACAGCCATCCGCGAATGCCGCCAACGTTGGCCGTTTCGGATTGATGCACTAGTTTTGCTCGATAATCATCTTCATGTCATTTTGACAATGCCGGAAGGTGACACCAGCAATTCCCAATTTAAAACCCTGCTAGAATAAAGATTTTATCAACGCTCCAGAACAAAGCCTCATCAGCACAAAACAAATGGACTTGAACTTAGTTGACCAGATACGCAGCACGTTTAGCGCGTT